>Ga0172378_10002391_pt1 | contig 17588 bp, 16 predicted proteins | sample GrowelOW332metaG_FD_119755 | JGI IMG/M metagenome (GOLD analysis project Ga0172378, IMG submission 119755) | Groundwater microbial communities from an aquifer near a municipal landfill in Southern Ontario, Canada - Pumphouse #3_1 metaG | ecosystem: Environmental > Aquatic > Deep subsurface >... | reverse complement strand
AACTATGTTTCTATCTGAACCTACACGTTTTGTATTTTTTAAACCATCAAACAAACTGTTCAAACTTGCGTTGTTAAAACCAATTACAGTTCCATTTTCATAGTCATAATTGTAAACATCCATAAACCAATTGTTATAACAAATTTCTGCTACTATTCTTTCATAATCAATTGATTGAAATGATGCTTCTTCATATCCAATATTTCCTTTATTAGTATAATCACTTTTTGAATTAAAGAATTTTGTGGCATATTTAACGCCTTCTGCTCTTATAGAAACTGTAAGTCCTTTATTTGTTCTTGGAACAAAGCCGCGAGTTGCGTAAGGAAAAAGTTCCCACCATATCTGAAGCTGGTCCAAGCCAGATTCCATACCAAAAATATTTTTATCTAAATTATATCCGACTGTTGTATGTGCCTTTAAATCAAAGTTTGCAGTGGTTTTTAGATCAGCTGTGTCTGCAAAACAAATACCAGCAGTTAAAATTGCTGCAGTAAATATTGTAATTAGTTTTTTCATAAGAACTCCTATTTATTAAAACAAAAATGCTGTTTGAAGAGCTGTCCACTTTCTTCAAACAGCTATTTTTAATTATTCAGCATCTGCTACAGATACTGACTCAAGAAGAAGGTATCCATCACCAATTGCACTTGTACAAGTAGAAGCATCAAGAGCAAGGTCTATTTCATTGATTGCAGTAGCTTTTGTTAAGTCAGGTGTAGCTTGTGCCTCAGCAACTGCTGTACCATCAAGTTTCACTGAAGAATTCTTAAAGTCTACAACCAATGTGTGCCATCCTGCTGTCATGTCATAAGCAGCTTCATCTACAAATTTCTGTTCACCCCAGCTAGTATCTTTGAACAAAAGTTTAATATGTGGAGAATTATCTGAAGTTCCAACAATGTCTTTGCTTACATAGAACTTCATTGTCATAACTTTTGCTGTCCAATCAGGTGCTTTATTGTTTAGCCATGCGCCTATATACCACTGCCATGCGCCTTTATCGCTTGGAACAAATTTTAGAACATTTGGTGAACTGTTTTCTGATACAATTGAAAGTACTCCTGTCTGTACAGCAGCCCAACTGTCATAAGTTCCTTTTACACCAATTTTTGCATTTGTATCAGCAGAACAAATAGCTGTTGCACAGCCATTAGCATCACCTGTTGTGCCCATTACTGCACTTGCAAAATTTAAATATGCTCCAGAAACATCATCATTCTTAATTTCAGTTGACCAGTCTTCTGCTGCAGGTGTTTCCTCTGTTGTGTCATCAGTTGCCTTAGGACATCCAGTTACCGCGAATAATAATGCTGCAGTTGTAAGCACGCATGCCAATGTTTTTACCATTTTTTTCATAAAAAACTCCTTGGACCAAAGTCCGTTTTCATTTATTTTTTCCAGAAATACATCTGGATAATGCCAAAATAATTTTTACTGCAAACGCAAGTTGTCTATGTAAATGCAGCCTTCCTTATTTCCAGGAATAATTACTTTTACTGCAACACGACGTACATCATCTGAATCTGCAAGGTTAGCTGTAAATTCCCAATTTGATGGTGCACATTTTAAAGCGTTTACAAAGAATTCCATCTTCAAATCTTTTGTTACTCCTGGTGGAACGTCAAAGCATTTGCTTTCATGCCATTCCCAGCTAGCGCCAGTTGAAAGAGAAAATGAAACTTGAATAGGTACATCTAGCGGATTGTAAATATCTGTTAACCAAGCTTCGTATGGGCTAACATCTACAATTGCTGGAGCTTCTGTAATAAATGTTGCGCATCCACCAGCTTCTGGAGTTTGATTGAAAGAACACTTCAAAGAATTGCTTCCTTCTGTTTTCCAATCTGATGAAAGTTCAACTTCTGAAGAAATGTCGCCATCACTCCAACTTGAACCAACTGCAAGCCAATACATTCCATCTTCAAAACCATCAAGCATGTCCGCTTTGGCTTTTGGAGCTTCAACTTTTGGAGCTTCCTTAGCTTTTTTTGTTTTCTTTGATTTAGCAAAAACACTGCTAACACAAAGAGACGCAATCATTAAGGCTGCTACAATTTTCACTGTTTTTTTCATAATCACCTCTGTATTACGGCTTTGTAAGAAACCGTTTTCTCTTATAGAATACAACAGATAGAGAATTTGTCAAATAAATTTAAACTTTCTTTAGGATTTTTAACTAATTTTTTAGAAGAGGTATATTTTTATATATTATATAGAGTATTTAATGTTACACTACAGTTTTTTAAGTAAATTATTCAATTAAGATAATTTAAATTATTGAAAATTAGTTATAAATTAGGAAAATCGTTTTCTTTTTTTTAGGTTTATCGTAAATTAAGAAGGGCTATGTCCGTAAACACAGTGATTTCTGTCATTCCGACCGAAGTGGATGAATCTGTTCTATAAAAAGTACCTATTTATATAAGAGATTGCCGCGTCACTTCGTTCCTCGCAATGACACTTTTATTCAGCAAAAATAAACTTGCCGTTAAAAATAGTCGCCTTTACTTTGCCAGTAAGCGTCTTGCCGTTGAACGGAGAATACTTTCCTTTGCTAAAGAATTTGCCGCTGTCAACTTTCCATTTAGCGTTTGAATCAACAAGCACTAAATCAGCAGCGTAATTTTCTTTTATCAAGCCACGGTTTTTTAATCCAAGAATTTCTGCTGGGTTTGAAGAAAGAAGCGCAGAAAGTTTTTTTATAGTGATAATTTTTTTACAAACAAGCTCTGTGTTGCAAACAGCAAATGAAGTTTCCAATCCTGTGAACCCTGGACTTCCAGAAGCTTTGTCTTCCACAGTATGAGGCGCATGGTCTGTTGCAATTACATCAGCAGTGCCGTCTTTTAATGCCTCAAGCAAACTAAGCCTGTCTTTTTCTGAACGAAGCGGCGGGTTTACAATATTAAAAATGTTTGGGGCTTTTGTTCCATCAAGTGCCAAGTGGTGCGGTGTAATTTCGCAAGTAAGATTGTCGCCATTTTTTTTTGCAAGGCGCACGGCTTCAATGCAAGACGCTGTGCTTACATGGCACAAATGCAAATGGCAGTGTGCGTCTTCTGCAAGCCTTATGTTGCGGAACGTTGCTGTGTCTTCTGCAAGCTCTAAAAGTGTGTTTGCTTTTGATAAAAGTTCGGCCGCTTTTTTCTTAGAATCTTTTGTATTTGATTTTGCAAGTAACTCAAGCGCTTCTTTTCTAAAAGGTTTTGCGCTTACTGCAAGTGTTGGGTCTTCACAATGGCAAGAGACAATTATTTTTTTCTTTGCAGCTTCCTTCATTCCGCTTAGCATAACAGAAGCACTTTCTACTTCATGACCGTCTTCAGAAATGAGCGGCACTTTTTTTTCATTCAGTTTTGAAATATGAGAGACATCTTTTCCGTCAAAGTTTTTTGTAATGCTTACGCTTTGAATTAGCTGAACTATATTTAACTCTTCTGCTTTTTTGTCGTTAAGCTCTGCCTGCTCTTCGCTAGAAATTACAGGGCTTGTGTTTGGCATACAGACAACTGTTCCGTAGCCGCCTGCCGCTGCTGCCTTGCAACCGCTTCCTATGTCTTCTTTTTGAGTAAAGCCCGGGTCTCTAAAATGGGAGTGCATGTCTACAAATGAAGGCATTAGTGTTAAGCCTTTTGCATCATAAACAAATAGTACACTTGCATTTTTTGCAGTTGATGTTATTTGTTTTTTTAACAATTCACCTGTCAAACTGAAGATAAAGAATTTATTTTTTTCAATATATTCTTTTGCGTCAGCTGGAGCTAAAACAGAAACTATTTTTTTACCGCTAATTAAAACAGCGCCTTTCTTGTCAGTGTTTTTATCAACTAATCTTGCATTGTAAATTAAAAGCATTTTTTTCCTTACAGGGACATATAATGTCACACTTGTGTTTGAAGTTCCAAAGGCTCGCCTAAGTTACCGGCAGTGTACAAAGAGTCGCAGTAAATACAACGGTACTGCGCTTTTGCTCTGTCTACAAGGCGGAACTCTTGCGGCACATAATGTTCTGTTGTTGTAATGCATCGTGGATTTTTGCAGTGAATTACAGATTCAATTTTATCAGGCAATGTCATTTTTATTTTTTTAACAATCTTTGAATCTTGAATTACGTTCACTGAAATGTTCGGGTCAAGATAGCCCAACACGCTGTAGTCTATGTTTATAATATTGTCAATTTTAATTATATCCTTGCGTCCTGTTTTTTTTGACTCGACATTCATTATAAGTGCGCAGGAAAATTTTGCTTTGTCTAACCCAAGCCACTGGAACACTTTCCAACCGCAGCCAGCATGTATGTGGTCTATTACAAGTCCATTTTTTATTTCTGTAACGTTTAACATTTTCTACCTCTAATTTTCTAAAATCAAAGAGAGCCGGTAATTTTTGCAATCAAAGCCATTCTTGCAAACATTCCATATTTAACTTGCTTAAAGTAAGCGGCACGTGGGTCGTTGTCAACTTCAGGAGCAATTTCATTTACACGTGGAAGCGGGTGAAGTACAATCATATCTTTTTGTGCAAGCGACATTTTTGAATTGTCTAGAATGTAGCTGTCCTTTAAGCGAATGTAGTCCTGTTCGTTAAAGAATCTTTCTTTTTGTACACGGGTCATGTAAAGAATATCACAATTGCCAATTTCATCTTCCAAACGCTCAGCTGTTGTGTAAGGAATGCCCGCTGGATCAAGAATATTTTTTGTTATGTAGTCCGGCACCTGCAGTTCTTTTGGGCTGATAAAAATAAATTTATTTCCCTTGTAGCGGCTCATTGCTTTTGTTAAAGAATGAACTGTTCTTCCAAACTTCAAGTCGCCACAAAAAGCTATTGTGTGATTTTCTAGTCCGCCCCTTAACTGCCTGATTGTAAGAATGTCTGTTAAAGTTTGAGTTGGGTGGTAATGCCCGCCGTCGCCTGCGTTTATTACAGGACATGCGCTGAATTGTGATGCAAGCAAAGCTGAACCTTCTTTAGGATTTCTCATTGCAATTACATCAACATAAGAGCTTACCGTTCTGATTGTGTCTGCTAAAGTTTCGCCTTTTGTAGTTGAAGAATAGCTTGCGTCCGCAAAACCTTCTACACTTCCGCCCAATCTTAGCATTGCCGCTTCAAAAGAAAGCCTAGTTCTAGTGCTTGGCTCAAAAAAAAGTGTCGCGAGAATTTTCCCACGACACACATCTTGAAAAGATACTGGATCAACAATAATCTGTTCGGCCAATGAACAAATTTCATCAATTTCTCCAACGGTCAAATCACCTGGCTCTATTATATGCCTACCTTTTAACATCTTTGCCCCCTATGGCAATTTTTGCAAGTTTACCACAAGGAGCCGTGTTTTGCAATATTAAGGCAATGAAGTAGAAACACGAATTCCGTAATAGCCAGAATAATATGCTTTTACTTTTAGAACATAATATCCGCTTGAATTCATTGTCTGGTAAGTGTAGCCGTAAGAAGTTGAAGATGTTGTTCCGTCTATATAATCTGAAATATCATCTTGCGCTCCAGAAAAGCAACCACCAACTCCAATATCAGCATGGTTTGAATAATTCCAATAATCAAGTTGATCTGGACAACAATATTTATCATACCAAGTAATGTAATATGTTGTACCATAAGAAGCATAAAAATAATAATATTGATATTCTGAAGTTGAAATATAATCTGTCTTAAAAGAATATTTTGCACCATTCATTGCATCAACGGTCAACTCTACAGCGTCAGAAGGCACATCGCTATAAGATCCATATGTTTCTGTCTCTGAGGATGAAGAGGAATTGTAATATTTTGAATAGTCCTTATCTGTGTAGTAAAACATTTCGTCTAAACCAAAAGAGCATGAAAAAAATTGAGTTGATAAAAGTGCAATTAAAATAAAAAATAAATTTCTTTTCATAAACTTCCTTCTTAATTATTTTGACTCATTAAATTCTTTTATAAAAGAATTCTCTAACTCGTTTTCTATTGATGAATAAATCTTCTTATCAACTAAAGCCTCTGCCTCTTTAAAGCCTGAAACATGAGAGAGCGTTTTTGAATAAGAAAAAAATATTTTCTTGCCGTTTGTAATTTTTATTGCAATAGTCGGGTCCGCAGTAACAGTTTCTGTATAAACATTTTTGTTTTGCTCAACATCAACTTCTACTGAATAAGCATAATTTTTATTTGAAAGAACATAACCTTCGTTTGACAAAAGCGCACTTACTTTTTTTGCAACTTTTTCATCTTTGTCATTTGCAACAGTTACATTCATTGTAATATTCATTTTTGTATTTACAATTTTTTCTTGAATTGAGCCAATCAAATCTCTGTCAGAAATATATTTATTTTCACCTTGCTCATACAAAAGATGCGCAAAGTCTAATGTTGATAAATAATTTTCTGCAGAAGGCTTGCAGTTTTCCAAGAGTTTTATTTTTGTAAAAGGGTCGCTTTCTTTTTCTGCCTGATTGTACAAGGCAATAAATTCTTTTTGCGCTTGTTGAACCTTTGGCTCATAAACAGTCCAGGCTTCTTGTCTATTTATATAAGCACAGCAAATATATTTTTTAGACTGTCTGTCAAAATAAGGCTTTGTATGGTTAACAGCAAAAAGCTCTGTAACAGACTGAACATTCACTGTTCGTGTAAGGGTTTTGTCACTTGCACTTTCATTTTTCTTATCTGATAAAGTTTGAGTCGCAGTCACCTCTGATTTTACTTTTCTAGAAAAGTAGCCGCTAAGCTCACTGTCCGCATACGCTGTAGAATTTTTTTCTAGCTCAGAGTAGCCAATTCTAGCAATGTATTTTGAAGAAGGATACACTTGTTCTAAAGTTAAATCGTCTGCCCACAAAGGCCTCTCTTCTTTTGTAGAAGCGCAACTTACGAGAATTAAAATTGATAATGATAAAAAAAATATTAACTTGTTTTTCACTTTACTTTCTACCAAAAGGATTTCAGTAAAATGGCTATGCAAGCAGGAAGTCTTATTTTTACAAAACATCAACTTACATAGCCTTTTATTTTGCAACAAAAATCAGTTGTTACTCAGCGTAAACAATTTGATTGTCTGCTTCTTCATTCACCTCGTCGCTGTTTGAAGAAATCATTGTGCTCTTTAATTTTTCGCCAAGTGCTTTTCTTAATTCTGCACCTTCTGCTGAATTGTCTTTTACATTTGCCATTGCAGCATCAACTTGTGTGTCATACCTTTTCTGATCCATTGCCCAAACTGCATAGTATTCAAAAACGTCTTTTGTAACTTTGTCATTTTTATTTGTTACAACTTTCTCAATCCAGTAGCTTGAAACTTTTTCAAGACCATTTACTTCAACTGCAGAAACTGCCTGTTTATACAAATCAAGCTTGCGGTTAAGCTCTGTAGGATCTGCCTCTTTGCCTGTTTCTGAAGAAGAACCTGTTTCTGAAGCAGATACAGCCTTTCCAACAACACGCTGCATTGTGTCACCAACTTGAACTTCAACATCAACTAAGTCTGTCCACTGTTTTACAAATTCAAGATTGTCTCCTTGAGCAATTGTTACGAATGTTTTTTTACCCTTTAAATCAGGCATAATTTTTGCAAGAACAGAAGAAGAATAATTTCCGTTTCCAATTTCAATTACCCATTGTGGAATTTCTGAGCCAAAAGAAGCGCCCTGGTAGTCAACAATTTCAATCTTATTGCTTACCATTTTTCCGCTTTTGCCTTTAATTCCAGAACCCTTTACTTCCTTTGTTGCACAACCCATTACTAATAATGAAGCTACTGCAACTCCCATTAATCCTAAAATTGATTTTTTCATGTTTCTCCTCCAAATATTCAAAACATTAAATTTCATATATATAATTTATATATGGTTTCAAAATTTATACAGTTCTAAAAAGTCCAGCCTAATGATATACCAAATGAATCAGCAAATCCAAGTTGATAAAACCATTTTACTCTATAGAACGTTCCTAGTGTAAAAGACTTTATTATAATGTCACTACCAACAGCAACCTGACTTGTAAGACCTACAGCTAAAAATTCTGTATCTGAACTATCATTAGAATAAGTTGACAATAAGCCAAGTCCAACACCAGCCAAAGCATAAGGTCTAAAAAAACCAAGCTTAACAGCAGTTCCATAAACATACTGCATATCTACAAGTGTGTTTGAAGGCGAACTGCTATCAATGCTAACAGAAGCACCATCTGAAAAGAAATTATTAGATGCCCAAATTTCAAAACCAGAAAAAGCAAATCTTTTACCGTAGTAAAAAGAAAGTGCTGACTCAAGACCTCCATAAACTGGACTTCCAAAGACAGCACCATTAAAATAAATTCCAGTGCGACCATTCTGACTATTCAAAAATTTTTCTTTAAGTGTTTTTTTAGTAGCCACAGATTTTTCTCTTGCAGCCTGTTGTTTTTCTGCCTTAGACTGTTCTCTTATTTTCTTTTCTTTCTGATATTCTTCTGTCTGCTTACGTTGTTTGCCTTCTTTAATTAATTTTGCTAAATCACCTTCGCTTTTAGAAAAAAGAACAGTGCCATCTTCTGTCTTCTTAATATTAAAATACTGCGCTTCTGCCAAATATTTATCTCTAGCTTCTTCATAATCTACTTTAATTGCTATTTCTGAATACAAATAAGGAACAGATGCTCTAAAATATAAATCAGCCTTATCAACTAAATCTTGATATTCTGTGTAAGACGCCTCGTCATTTCCTGCAGGCGCATCTTTTCCAGTCATAGTTTTATATGAAATTTTCATATCAGGTAAAATAATTTCACTTGTGTCAATTTTAGCAATTGTTGACATAGAAAAATCGCTATAAAGTTTCCAACTTTTATCTTCACCATCAAAGGCATCAATATCAAGTGAAAGAAAATCATCAGAATTATCAACTGACCTAAAAACATAAGTTGTTTTTTCAAGCTCTGCAATATTTTCATTTACTTGCGACTCATACGAATCTAGCTTTGGCTTTATGCTTGCTCTTAAATCACTTTCTGAATTTATTTTAAGTTTTGCATATTTGTCTTTTACATTCTGAATTTTTTGCGCACGAAATTGTTTTGCTTGCTTTGTAGGCTCGCCTTGAGATAAATCAGCCTTGCGCCATTCTTCATTATTTATTGTTTCAACTTCAGAATTGCATTGTTCGCTAAAGAAAGTATTGCTTTCTGTAACACTTTGCTCCAACTGATTCTGCAAGTATTGCAATGACTGTTTGTCTGTTTCTATAAGCTCAATTCTTTTTTGCAAAGAAATAGAGCCTAATGATTTTGAAAGAATTTCTTTTTTCTTTTCTTCAAGCTCTTTTATCTTTTTATTAAATTCATCTCTTTCTTTGCTCTTCATATTCTTACGTTCAGCATCTTGTTTTTCTTGAACAGCTTTTTCTGCCTGCTGTTGACGAATTTGTTCTTCTGCCTGCTGCTTTCTTTTTTCAGTCATTTCAAGCTTTAACTGCAATGCACGCTTTTCACTTTCTGCCAAAGATTTTTCTTCTGCATTTTGACTTTGCTTGTTCAAATCATCAATTTGCTTTTGATATTCTTCTGACTGCTTTGTATATTCAGCAATATATTTTTCATAATTTTCTTCTGTGTCTTCTTCATGCAGCAACTGATTTTTTATATCATAAGAAACATCAGAAATATAATTCTTTTTAGACAAACGTTCCAATGTTTTATATGCAAGGGCATCAATTGGCTCTTCATAAATTTTGCTTAATTCAGAAGCATCGCTTGTAAGTTGGAAGCTATTTTTTGTTTCTATATTTGAGACAGTGCAAATAACATTATACTTTCCGTTTATGGACTTCAATTCTAATTTGATTGTAAGTTTTGCCTTGCTTCCTTTATCTGTTGCATAAGTTGAATCTTCAGAAGCCAAGCCTTGCACTGCATCTATTTGAGACTTCTTTTGAATAGCAAGCAGACTTGAATTTATATCATCAGTAAGAACATGTATTTCTGGAACCATTGTTATGTCTTCATTGAATTTAGAAATTGCAAGTGTAAAAAAGTCACGTTCAGATTTTGAAAAAGATGAGTCTGTATTATTTGCCTGTACTAAAATTACAAGATTTTCTGATGATGTTGTTTGTGAAAAAACTGCTATTGAGTGAAAAATTAAGAAAAAACTTATAAAACAAATTTTTCTTATTTTCTTGAACATAAAATCTCTCCTTTTTTATAACCAACATAATTTAACATATATATAAATATAAAGTAAATACATTGCTTTTTCAATTGATTGGCACATAAAAAATTTATCAATTAGTTCAAAATAACAAAATTTTTATAGGAAAAACATAGCAAAAAAAAGGCACTTGTAATTAAACAATTGCCTTTTTAAAAATTTATAATTGTCAATAAAAAAATCAGCCAACATCTACTGCATCAACAGTTGCTGTCGTTGTGTTGTTTGTGCAGTCAGATCCTTCAGTTATTATGCAAGAGGCACCGTCTGTTGAATCAACACCAACAATTCCTGTCAATGTTTCATTTGATGATGTATATGTCAAAGCTCCGCCATTTTTTCCAGAAGTTCCCCACTGCCTTTGCGAACCAGTGTTGCCAGCCGCAATTATAAAATACTCTGTGCTTCCTAATGACTCGCCACTTCTGTTTTTATACGTTGTATCATCAGAAGAAATTTTTGCAGTTGTGTTAGTTACAAAAATCATTGGACATGACGAGCTTGTAGAGTTGTTTTGTATAGTGCTATTTGAAAGTGTAAGTGAAGAATATGTTGAAGAAGCGTCGCTGTCAGAAGCGTCCCCACTTGTGCTTTGATACATCATAATTGCTCCAAGAGATGAATCTAACCCAGAAAGTGTGCTGTCTGTAACTGTTACTTTATTTTTGCTTTCTACAACAATTGCCTGTGCCCCAGTTGAAGTTCCGCTTCCACCAGTTAAGTTGATTGTTCCTGTTGAATAAATGCAAGGGCTGCCGTCGCTTTTTGTAGAAAGCGTATTTGTTGCTGTATTGTAATTAACTGTGACTGTTCCACCACCACGGTCTGTTGCGGGTGCCGCACAATGAGCGCCTGTTGTAGAAATTGAAATGTTCTGGGCCGTTATTTCTCCGCTGTAAGTTGAATACAATCCGCGTGAAGAATTTTCTGTTGTTTCAATTGCAATGCCGTCTATTGTAATGCTTCCTTCATCACAAGCAAAAACCGCATTTGCATATTCAGCACCTGTTGTTATTGAGCAGTTTGTTAATGCTGCAGAAGAGTCTTCGCCAACTACAACTACTGCAGAATTTGTCCCGTAGAAATTGTAATAGTCGCCGCTAGACTGTGCCGTGCCATCGCCTGATTTTGTAATAGTCGCATCTGTTAAAGTAAGTGAGCCGCCGTTTATTACTAAGAACACGCATGAATCTTCGTCAGAACAAGTATAAGTCCCTTCGCTGTATGTTTTTGATGTGCCGTTAATAATGTAAATTGCACTGTAGCCAACACTTTTTGAAGCATTTGAAATTGTAACAGTAACATCACCACTTGTAGAACTTTCATCAGAAGAGCCGCTTGAACTGCTCCCCGACTTTCCACTGGAACCGGAAGAACTGTTTGATTCATCGCTTTCTGTACCGTTTGGACAACTCACAAATAAAAAACCAGAAACTAATATAATACATGCAGTTATTGCAGATAAAAATTTCTTCATAATTCACCCCTAAGAACATATTACAAAAATTAAATATGGGAATTCCTAAAAGCAGATATTATAGAAGTTCCCATAACTTGTAATATAAATTCTAATATCACATATTCCATTTGTCTATTTTTTTATTTGAATTTACATATCAATAATGACAAATTGGAGATGAATTCTTAAAAATTATTTTGCTTTCAATTGTAAGTTAAGTTCTGTTCAACTCTAATTTAAAAATTGCGTGTTAAATAATTCCAAGCTTCTTTGCGGCAACAACCATAAGTCCTAGAACAATTCCTTCTAAGATTACTTCGCCAAGCCATTTGATGATATTGAAGATTCTAGTTGATATAAAAGCCCCCCTGAGGGTTATATTATGAATACAAGTAGGGAAGCTTTCTTCAGACATTCCCTACCACCCCGTTAACCTGCTAACTTAGTTGTTAGCCAGATTATTAGGATTTGGATGATTCCTGCTATTAGCAGTTCGAGTGCTTTTAGCAGGATTTTTTTATCCATTTCTTCATAATACAACCCTTTCAATTCCGTCATTCCGACCGAAGTGGAGGAATCTGTTTATCCAACTATGTAAATTTGTATAAGAGATTGCCGCGTCACTTCGTTCCTCGCAATGACACTTTTATGAATCACTTAATTTACAGACATAGCTTTTTTTTAAAACAAAAATCCCACGCAGAGTGAAGTTGTTGCTTCAAACTGCATGGGATAATTTAAGAAATTTGTTTATTCAACAAAAGACTATCTGTACTGTTCCATAGCTTTATATGATGTGTGCAAATATTTGTGTGCTTTTTCGCTAAGTGGAGCGCCAAGGTATTCCTTGTAAATCTGCTTGATTTCAGGATTGTTATGTGACTGTCTAATTTCACATTTTTCATCATCCTTGTACAAAGCAGCCGCACGGGCTTTACGAACTTCATCAGTTACACCATAAGGCTGTCCGCCGCCACCAACGCATCCGCCACGGCAAGCCATGACTTCTACGAATGTGTAAGGCATTTCTTCCTTGTTCTTTTTAGCAGCAAGAATCTTCTGAACTACAGCGTCAACATTTCCAAGTTGATGTATTACGCAAAGCTTAAGTGTTAAGCCTTTCTTTACTGTAACAGAAGCTTCCTTTACGCCGTCAAGACCACGAACATCTTTGTAATCAACAGGGCCAAGCTCTTTTTTGTTCACAAGATAGTATGCTGTTCTTACTGCAGCTTCCATAACTCCGCCTGTTGCTCCGAAGATTGTACCAGCACCAGTGTATTCACCAATTGGGCTGTCTGCTTTTTCTTCTGGAAGGTTAGCAAAGTCAATGCCTGCTTCTTTAATAAGTTTAGCAAGTTCGCGTGTTGTAAGTACCATATCGTAGTCATCAACGCCGCTTGACTTCATGCTCTTGTCGCGCTGTGATTCATAAAGTTTTGCTGCGCATGGCATAACAGAAACATTGTAGATTTCCTTAGCTTTCTTGCCAATTTTTTCTGCAAAGTAAGTTTTTGTCATTGCGCCCTGCATTGCCTGTGGTGATTTTGCTGTAGAAAGATTTGGCAACAATTCCTTGTAATGCTTTTCTGCGTAATCTACCCAGCCTGGACAGCAGCTTGTGAACATTGGAAGCGGCTCTTTTGGATCACCCTTTACAATGCGGTCTACAAGTTCGCTGCCCTCTTCCATAATTGTAAGGTCAGCAGCAAAGTTTGTGTCAAATACATATTTAAATCCAAGCGCCCTTAAAGCAGCATAGATTTTTCCAGTTGTAAGTGAGCCTGGTTTGTATCCAAATTCTTCGCCAATAGCAGCCCTTACTGAAGGAGCAATTGCAACTACAGAAGTAAGTGTTGGGTCTGCAAGTTTGTCAAACACAGAATCAATTGGATTGAGTGACATTATAGCGCCTGTTGGACAATGAACTGCGCACTGGCCGCAATGTACACATGGGCTGTGAGCCAAATCTACTCCGCCAACTGGTCCAATAACTGTCTTGTCTCCACGTCCGTTGTATTCAAGTGCCCAAACGTTCTGCATCTGCTGGCAAGCTTCTACACAACGTCCGCAGTTAATACATTTGTCGCGGTACAAAACAACTTCTGGATAAGAAATATCTGGTTCCTGGTTTTTAAGTATTTCCTGGAATCTTACTGAACGAAGTCCAAACTGTTCTGCAAGCTTCTGAAGTTCGCAAGAACCGCTTCTGCTGCATTTTAAACAGTCGCTTGGATGGTTAGAAAGAATCAACTCAAGAACTGTACGTCGCGCCTTCATTAAAGATTCGTCCTGGGTGATAATGTTCATGCCAGGTGTTACTTGTGTACAGCAAGCACGTGCCATACGAGCCCTTCCTGTTCTAGGGTCTACATTCTTAATAACACACATGCCGCAGCTAGCCCAAGCTGGAAGATCAGGGGTGTAGCACAAAGTCGGAATGTTCACTCCGATTTTTTTAGCAGCATCTAATATACTTGTCCCTTCTGGAACTGTAACGGATTTGCCGTTTATTGTTAAAGTTACTTTAGCCATTTCTAAATTCCCCTTTATTTCTTTGTGATAGCACTGAATTTACAAGTGTTCATACAAGAGCCGCACTTAATACATTTGCTCTGGTTAATAACCTTCCAAGCAAGCTTCTTGTTTGGCTTAACTTCATTAGCAGGGTTGTTTGTAATAGCTTCAACCGGACAGTTGCGCATACAAGCACCACAACCAATACATTTTTCTGCATCAATTGTGAACTGCATAAGATGTTTGCATTTTCCAGATGGACACTTCTTGTCTTTAATATGAGCAAGATATTCTTCTGGGAATTTCTTGATTGTAGAAAGTGTTGGGTTTGGAGCTGACTGGCCTAAAGCGCACAAAGAGCAAGTCTTCATAGCGCTGCCAATGTCCTGCAACTTCTGCAAATCCTGCATTGTTCCGTTGCCACGTGTAATCTTGTCAAGAATAGTTGCCATCTGGCGTGTACCAATACGGCATGGTGAGCATTTACCGCAGCTTTCATCAACGCAGAAGTCCATGTAGAATTTTGCCACATCAACTACACAGTCATCTTCATCCATTACAATCATTCCGCCTGAACCCATCATTGAGCCCATGCGAATAAGCGCACCGTAATCTATTGGAGTGTCTAGTTCTGCTGAAGAAATAATTCCTCCAGAAGGTCCGCCTGTCTGAACGCCCTTGAACTTTTTACCGTTCTTGCAGCCACCGCCAATTTCAAAAATAATCTCACGTAATGTTGTTCCCATTGGAACTTCAACAAGTCCAGAGTTAGCAATTTTACCAGTAAGAGCGAATACCTTTGTTCCTTTAGAATCAGCGTCGCCAATTTTGCTAAACCAGTCTGCGCCTTTTGTAAGAATTACCGGAATGTTTGCCCATGTTTCTACATTGTTAATAACTGTTGGTTCGCCCCAAAGACCTGCCTGTGCTGGGAACGGTGGTTTTGGTGTTGGCATACCACGTTTTCCTTCAATTGAGCGAAGAAGAGCTGTCTCTTCACCGCAAACAAACGCGCCTGCACCAAGACGAATCTCAATGTCAAAGTCAAAGCCGCTTCCAAGAATGTTCTTTCCTAAAAGACCTGCTTTGTGTGACTGCTCCATTGCAACTTCAAGACGATGTACTGCAAGAGGGTACTCTGCACGAATATAGATGAAGCCCTTATGAGAGCCAATTGCACGGCCGCAAATTGTCATAGCTTCAAGAATTGAGTGTGGGTCGCCTTCAATTGTAGAACGATCCATGTAAGCTCCAGGGTCGCCTTCATCAGCATTGCAAACTACATATTTAATGCCGTCTTTTGATGTTGCTTTAAGGCCTGCTTCCCATTTTAGACCTGTTGGGAAACCAGCGCCACCACGTCCTCTAAGGCCTGACTTCTTAATTTCATCAACAATGTCCTGAGGCTTCATTTCAAACAATGCTTTTTCAAGAGCAACGTATCCGTCACGGGCAATGTACTCTTCCATGTTTTCTGGATTGATTACACCGCAGTTTCTAAGAACAATACGAACCTGTTTTTTGTAGAATGGAATGTCGCTTACATCTGCTGCAGATTTCTTTTCCTTGTCATAAAGAAGACGAGGAACTTCACGTCCCTTAACAATCTGCTCTGCAATAATGTCATGTGCATCTTCCGGCTTTACATTTACATAGAATGAATCTTCTGGAAGAACTTTTACAATTGGCCCCTTTTCGCAGAAACCAAAGCATCCTGTCTGAACAATTTGAACTTCATTTTCTACGCCTAAGTCTTTTGCTTCTTTCTTAAGGTTTTCAAAAATAAGTTTTGAACTACTTGATTCGCAAGCTGTACCGCCGCAAACAAGAATATAATGTGAATATGCCATTTTTTATTCCCCTATTTGTTGGTAATGATATCTGCTGCAGGACGATCAAGAATAAGCTTGTCCAACAGTTCATGGCCAATCAAGTGTTTTTCAACAATGTCTTTTGCAACTGGAGCTTTTACGTTTCCATAAATAACTCTTGGCATTCCAGGCACAACTACTTCAACTGTAGGCTCGTTTGCGCACATGCCCATACAGCCGGTCTGACGAAGAAGCACTGATTTTCCTAATCCTTTTGCATCAATTTCTTTTACAAAAGCATTGAATGTTTCTTTAGCGCCGCTTGCAATTCCACAAGTTCCCATACCGACGATTACTTCAATTGTTTTTCCTTCGGTATCGCGTTTTTCAATTTCACTTTTTACATTTCCGCGAAGTTTACGGAGTTCTTCAAGTGTCATTTGTTTCTCCCTACCGCCTTACTGCGGTTGCTCCTGTGATTCAATGTACTCATTCAAAAGCTTTATGCTTTCTACAGATTCCAAGTCGCCACCAAGAGCTTCTTTTATTTCATTTCGGTTCAGGCGGTAATCCAGAACCGGATTTATGTTTGTTCTATGAATGTCCATGTCGTAGCCATTTTTTGTACCGGGCAACGTCATTACCTCTGCAAACATTTCGCTTATTTTTCCAATAGGCGGTGTGTCAATATTTGCAAGATTGAATTGCATGAACACCGTGGTACCTTTCCCAACAGCTGATTTTATATTCCAGTCGCCGTCCGTTTCCTGCATTGTTTGAATTAGGAACGGAATACCAAGTCCAATCTTTCTGCCAGGATGCTTTTTGCCGTCAGTATAAAATGGGTCTTTTGCACGTGCCAATGTTTCTTCGCTCATGCCTTTGCCATTGTCAACCAACGTAACAGTCAAAGTATCTTCTGTCTGCACAAAATCAAGTGTAACTAAAGTTGCATCCGCTTCTACAGAATTCTGCGTAAGGTCTGCAATCATGTCGCACAAGTTGTAATGCAATTTTTAAGCCTTATATTTTGCGAGAATGCCGGCAACCTGATTTTTTGTAAGCTTACCGTAAACATCGCCGTTAATTGACATAACAGGAGCAAGTCCGCAGCAGCCAATGCAACGAACAGGCTCTACAGAGAACAAGCCGTCTTCTGTAGAAATGTCTTTTTCACCAAGCTTAAGCTCAGCATGAATTTCATCAAGAATGTCCTGTCCACCTTTAAGGTAGCAAGCAGTTCCAATACAGACACTGATTTGATTCTTTCCTGGTTTTTGTGTTTTGAAGAAGTGATAGAAAGAAATTACACCGAATACACGAGCGGCAGGAACTCCTATACGTTCAGCAACTTCCATTGCAGCGTCTTTAGAAATGTAACCTTGCTCTTCCTGCACATGATGCAGAATCATAATTAGATTACCAGGTTTATCCTTCCATTCTTTAATGAATGAAATCAACCCTGCCGAAAATCCGGCTTTACCAGCGTTTGCCATTTATTTTGACTCCTATTAATAGTTACTTGTCATTCTGCAAAAAAAAACAGTATGACAATTGCAATATTATAAACCAATTTATGCAAATATGCAAAGATAAATTGAGGCGTTGTAATAAATTT
>Ga0172378_10002390_pt1 | contig 17590 bp, 15 predicted proteins | sample GrowelOW332metaG_FD_119755 | JGI IMG/M metagenome (GOLD analysis project Ga0172378, IMG submission 119755) | Groundwater microbial communities from an aquifer near a municipal landfill in Southern Ontario, Canada - Pumphouse #3_1 metaG | ecosystem: Environmental > Aquatic > Deep subsurface >... | reverse complement strand
GCAGAGCTGGTTCTTTTGTCATTGTGGTTGGAGGGTCGAATTCAGCCGTGAAATCTGGTCAGTGTTTGATTGAGGCGTTATTTTATACATAGTTCCCGGGGGCATGTATTGCCGGTGGAGTTTGTTTGGGTTTGCTATTGGTAGCGGGAGATTGACTTTGCTTCAACAATCTGCAAAGATTTATTTACTGACGGGGAATGACCCTTCCCAAATTACGCTTGAAGCCGAAAAGCTGTTGTTGGAGCTCGCTGGTCCCACGCCGGATCCCTTTTCTTGTGATATTATTCAAGAGGGGGAGAGTGGGTCGAATGCGGATTTGGTCTGCAGCTTGTTGCGTTCCATCAATTCACCTTCTTTTCTCGGTGGCAGCAAAATTATTTGGTTGAAGCATTACGGCGGTTTTGCAGCAGAAGGTGAAGGCAAGAGTAAAAAAGCCGACGATGCGTTATTCAAAGAATTGGCCAAACGGATTCAAGAGGGTCTGCCCGGAGATTTAATTTTAGTTTTGGATGGGCCTGGCTGTGATATGCGAAAAGCGCTGCCAAAAGCCTGTGCTGCAAATGGTGAAGTCCGCATTTATAATCGTCCGGATATGGGGAAAAGAACCGGTTTGGCCGAGATGGCGGCGATCTTGCAGCGCTCAGCCGGTGCCAAAGGAATCCGGTTTTCCCGGGATGCAGAAGATTGTTTGCTCCAAGCCCTCGGCGGAGATACTTCAGTGATCGATAGCGAGCTGGAAAAATTGCTTTGCTATTGCGGCGGCCCCGGGCAGACGATTACCCGGGAAGCGGTGGAGCAGCTCTGCTTTAATCGCGCCGAAGAACAGGTTTGGGCTTTGGGTAATTGCCTTGGGAAACGGGATCTGAAAGAAGCTCTGGCGGTGGCTGACAGTATGATTTCCAGCAGTAAAGAGGCGGATCGTACAGCCCGTTCTCTGATTATGAATGCCGCTAACTTTTTTCGGCAGGCCTTGTGGATGCTCGTTTTTATGGCAGATCATAAATTCAAACACCCGAATGATGTAAAATTTTTTCTGGAGAATCATCCGGAGCTTAGAAAAGCTGCAGCAAAAGGGAGTATTGAGGAAATGCACCCGTATCGGGCTATGATCATTTCCGAACAGGCCAAACGCTATACCCCCGCACAGATGATCCGGGCCGTCCGGATTCTTCGGGATGCACTCTGGCAAACCACCAGCTCAGCAATCCATCCCCATGTCGCACTCGAAAATGCCCTGCTGCAAATTCTTGGTGCCGGGGATCGGCGCTTCTGAAAATCCTGGAACCTGGCTCTAACAGCCCGGCTGGTGTTCAGCAAAAAACTGTTAGGGCGAGTATATTATATTTTGCATTTTTTTTGTAGCATATACAAATCATCGTCATGGGTCACTGTTATTATGAGCAATACAGATCTTGAAAATAATTTTGATGTTTTGGAAGTGCTTTCGGAAGCTCTGGCGGTGCCCCGTACTCTGGATGAGGGCTTGGAAAAAGTCATCCGGATCACTTGTCGGCTGATGGAAACTGAACAGGCGGCTTTTTTGCTGATCGACGAACAGCAACAGCGTTTTATTATCCGTTCAGCCGTCGGCATCGACAGCCCGAATTTTCAGGTTGGACAAGCTTTGGTTCTACCCGAACGGCTGCTGAATATTTTGTGGCGTCTGCAGACCTTGCACCAGATCAACTGGATTGACTCCGGCATTCCTGATCTGAAATTTCCGATCATTGCCATGCCGATTCATTTTCGCGGTACGCGGATTGGGCATTTAGTGACGGGGGGCTCGAAAGATGCGTCCAAAACCAAAGATCCAATCCGGCGCAACATGTTTTCCCTGCTGGCGCCTTTTGTTTCATTAATTATTGAAAATTCGAAAGCGGCGGATTTACTTTCCCAACGCTTTGCCTTAAGCTCGCGGGAACTTTTGAAAGCCGCTGAACTGGAAGCCAAAGACGGCGATGCTGCCGGGCAATTAATGGTCACCAGCATACGCAATCCGGTGAAAGTCGTGCGTCTGTTGGCAGAATCTTTTCACCGGGAGCTTTCCAGTGCGGGTTTTAGCCCGGGGCAGATTACCATTGCGGCAGCTCACTTGTTGGACTGTATTATCAAATCCGGAAATAACGGTAAATAGTCAAGTAAAAACTGGCATACCGGCAAAAAGTCCGGAAGGAAATCAAGTATGGCATTATGGAGTGGCAGATTTACCGAGGATACCGATGGTTTGGTGCAGGCCTTTACCGAGTCGATATCGTATGACCGTCGTTTGTATCCCTATGATATACAAGGCAGCATGGCACATGCTAAAATGCTGGGCAAACAGGGGATTATTCCGGCGGCGGATGTCGAGCAGATTGTCAACGGTCTGAAGGCAGTGAAAGCGGAAATGGACGAGAAGCGGTTTGTTTTTCGCACTGAGCTGGAAGATATTCACATGAATATCGAAGCGCGTCTGACCGAATTGATTGGCCCGGCCGGTGCGCGTCTGCATACCGGGCGCAGCCGCAACGATCAGGTCGCTACCGACGAACGGCTCTTTCTCCGCCACGAGTGCGGCGAACTTGATTCTCTGTTGCTGAAGATGCAGCGTGCTCTTTTAACGACCGCACAGCAATATCCCGCCGTCATCATGCCGGGTTTTACCCATTTGCAACATGCCCAGCCGATTTTGTTTGCCCACCATCTGCTGGCTTATATTGAAATGTTCAACCGGGATCGGGAGCGTCTTGCAGATGCCCGTCGGCGGATCAACCGCCTTCCCCTGGGAGCGGGGGCGGTGGCGGGGTCCACGCTTCCACTGGATCGGGAATTCGTCGCTGCCGAACTGGGCTTTGAAACCCTGCTTTACAACAGCATGGATGCGGTTGGGGACCGGGATTATCTGGTGGAATTCCTGTCCTGTCTGGCGATCTGCGCCATGCATATTTCCCGCCTGGCGGAGGATGTCATCCTCTGGTACAGCCAGGAATTCGCGTTTGTGGAAATCGGGGATGCCTTCACGACGGGATCCAGCCTGATGCCGCAGAAGAAGAATCCCGATGTGGCGGAATTGGCGCGAGGCAAGACTGGGCGGGTCTATGGTCATTTGCTGGCTTTGCTGACCACTCTGAAAGGATTGCCTTTAACTTATAATCGCGATCTTCAGGAAGACAAGGAGGGCTTGTTTGACGCTCTGGATACGGTCAAACATACGCTGGCGACCTTTGCTGCTATGCTGGGCACGCTGAAACCGCGGACGGAGCGCATGCACGAAGCTGCCTCGGATTCCTTCCTGATGGCTACCGATCTGGCAGAATGGCTGGTGCGCCAGGGGGTGCCTTTCCGTGATGCCCATCATCAGGTCGGTCGTTTTGTGGCGGCCTGTATTTCCCGCGAACAGAGTCTGGCAGAGGCCACCTTGGAGCAAATGCAGGAGTCTCTGCCTGCCGCCACAGCTGAATGTTTGCAGCTATGGAAACCCGAACAGAGTGTTGCCGCCCGGGATCTCCCGGGAGGAACGGCGCCCGCACAAGTATGCTGTCGCCTGACCTTCTGGCAGGAAAAGCTCAAAGGATGATGACTGGAAATCATCCTGCCTGATCTTTCCAACAGCTTTTCCACCTCATTTTTCAGCAGAGGAGTTTTCGCAATGCTTCCCCAAAATATCGACACCAATATCGACCGGATCAGTTCTCTTGATTTTTCCATAAAAAGGCTGGGGGAACCCGCGATCGAATCTGGGCTCAAAGACGTGATTTTTGTTGACGATACCGAAAGAATTTCTTATTGTGCGGATGACAATGTTAATCAGTCTTTGCGGGAGGCTGGCAAAGCCGTGCCGGCCTTTGTAGCGGCCGGGCCGCGCCGCCGGCTTTTTCATGATGCCCCATGGAGTCGGGTCGCCATTGTGACCTGTGGCGGTTTATGTCCGGGCTTGAATGATGTGATCAAGGCTTTGGTCAATACCCTGTGGTATATCTATGGAGTTGACAATATTTACGGCATACAATACGGCTACAAGGGCTTGGTGTCTGGCCATGGTTTAAGCCCGATTCACCTGAATCCGGATATCGTCGATGATATCCATATGCAGGGGGGGACAATCCTTGGCGCATCACGGGGCGAACAGTCTACCGAAGAAATCGTGCGCACCCTCGACCGTCTGAACATCAATATGCTTTTTGCAATCGGCGGGGATGGCACCCAGCGCGGAGCGCACGATATTGCGCTCGAGGCGGCAAAGCGTGGCGTGCAGGTCAGTGTCATCGGGATTCCAAAAACGATTGACAATGACTTGAACTTCATGGATAAGACTTTTGGGTTTGAGACGGCCGTGGAAGCAACTTCCTCGGTCATCAGCTGCGCGCACAATGAAGCCAAAGGCTACTATAACGGCCTGGGACTGATTCGCCTGATGGGGCGCGATTCCGGGTTTATTGCCGCTTCCGCCAGCTTGGCTAACTCCTTGGTTAATTTCTGTCTGATTCCTGAAGTCGACTTGTTTCTGCAGGGTGATAAGGGCTTTTTGCAGGCGCTGGAACGACGCATGATCAGCAAACACCACGCTGTCGTTGCCGTCGCCGAAGGCGCTGGCCAGAATCTGATGACGGCGGAAAAACAGCGGGACAAATCCGGCAATATCCTGCACAACGACATCGGCATTTTTCTCAAAGATGAAATCAAGAAATATTTTCGCCAGCGTGAGCTGGAGATCAATATTAAGTATTTTGATCCCAGTTACGAGATTCGCAGTATTCCGGCCTGCGGGATGGATTCGATTTTCTGTCTGCATTTAGCGCAGCATGCTGTGCATGCCGCGATGGCTGGGATGACGGATCTGGTGGTCGGCAACTGGCATGGCTATTTTACTTATGTCCCGATTACTCTGGCGACTTCGGCGCGGCGCGAAATTGATCCTCATGGTCAGCTTTGGCAGAGTGTCCTGTTGACTACCCGGCAGTTGAAATATTCGTCGCCAGTGGTTTAAAGCGCAAGAATCCGGAACAATAATTTCCTTAAGCGAAGAATTATCATGGGAGTGCACTTATGATCAATACGTCTCTCGATCCCCGAACTATGGCGGATTGGCAGATTGCCGAAGCTGCGGAAGCGAATATGAAAAGCATCCCGGTTCTGGCATCCGAGCTGGGTCTTTTGCCGGAGGAAGTCATTCCGATGGGTCGGCAACTGGCGAAAATCGACCAGAAGCTGGTACTGGCGCGTTTAGCGTCCGCCCGTCCAGGCAAATATATTGATGTTACCGCGATCACGCCGACGCCGTTGGGGGAAGGGAAAACGACGAGCACCTTGGGGCTGATAGAAGGTCTTGGCCGGCGTGGTCACCGGGTGACCGGGGCGATCCGGCAGCCCAGCGGCGGGCCTACCTTCAATATCAAAGGTTCGGCTGCCGGAGGCGGGCTGGCGCAATGCCTGCCACTGACCCCCTTTTCATTGGGCTTGACCGGCGATATCGACAAAATTATCAATGCTCATAATCTTGGGATGGTGGCATTGACCGCCCGCATGCAGCATGAGCGAAACTATGACGATGCGGCTTTACAGAAACGCGCCCTGCGCCGACTGGATATTGATCCTGAGAGAGTACAAAGCCGTTGGATCATAGATTTCTGTGCTCAGGCTCTGCGAAATATCACGATTGGCCAGGGCGGTCCGATGGATGGTTATGAGATGGCATCGGGTTTTGCCATCGCAGTTTCCAGTGAATTGATGGCCATTCTCGCGGTGGCTGAGAATCTCGCTGATTTACGAGCTCGGATTGGGCGCATCGTTATGGCCTATAGCCGTTCGGGAGAGCCGGTTACCACGCACGATCTGGAAGTCGATGGTGCGATGTGCGCCTGGATGCTTGATACGCTGAATCCGACACTGGCTCAGACGCTGGAAGGACAGCCGGTACTGGTGCATGCCGGCCCCTTTGCCAATATTGCCATCGGCCAGAGTTCGATTATTGCCGACAAGATCGGTACCCGTGTTTCCGAGTACCATATCACCGAAAGCGGTTTTGCTGCTGATATCGGGTATGAGAAATTCTGGAATTTGAAGTGTCGTTACTCTGGTCTGACTCCGGATGCCGTGGTTATTGTTGCGACGATTCGGGCCTTGAAGATGCATGGTGGCGGGCCGGAAGTCAAAGCGGGCTTGAAACTGGATGAGGCCTATACCCGGGAAAATCTCGGCTTACTGGAAAAAGGTTGCGAAAACTTGTTGGCGCATATTGAGATTGTTCGGCAAAGCGGAGTCCAACCCATCGTCTGCCTGAACGGCTTCCATACTGATACCCCAGCTGAAATCGCACTGGTGAAAAAAATCTCCAGCCAGGCTGGTGCTCTGGCGGCATTTTCTGAACATTGGCTCAAAGGTGGCGAAGGCGCCCTAGAACTCGCCGATGCAGTTGAAAGCGCCAGCAAAGTAAAACCGAAATTCCAATTTCTTTATGATTTGCAGACTGGGCATCGGCAGCGCATCGAAACGATTGCCAAACGGGTTTATGGTGCGGATGGCGTCGACTTTCTCCCCTTGGCAGACGAAAAGCTGAAGCAGCTGGAAGCCGATCCCGAGGCGTTGGCTTTAGGCACCTGCATGGTTAAAACGCATCTCAGCCTGTCGCATCGTCCAGAGTGGAAAGGTCGCCCAAAAGGCTGGCGCTTGCCAGTGCGCGATATCCTGGTTTATCAGGGAGCGGGCTTTATTGTGCCAGTTGCAGGCGAAATCAAGCTGATGCCGGGCACTGGCTCGGACCCCGGCTTCCGCCGCATCGATGTCGATGTCAAGACCGGCAAAGTCCATGGCTTGTTCTGAAGCAGGAAAAGGCTGCCGGCATCAGACCAGGCCTTGTTCCAGCATGGAGTCCGCGACTTTCAAGAAGCTGCAGATATTCGCTCCGACGACATAATTGCCCGGACAGCCATATTTTTTTGCAGTATCTTGGCAGTTTTTATGGATGTTGATCATGATCTGGTGCAGGCGGTTTTCCACGTCATCCCTGGTCCAGGACATACGGGTGCTGTTCTGGCTCATTTCCAGACCGGATGTAGCAACCCCACCGGCATTGGCCGCTTTCCCCGGAGCATACAATAAATGCTGTTGCTGAAAGATGGCTATCGCCTCCGGAGTGCTGGGCATATTCGCCCCTTCACAAACCAGAAAACAGCCATTTTTAACCAGCATTTTGGCATCTTCGCTATCAATTTCATTCTGTGTGGCAGAGGGGAATGCACAGTCACAGGGGATGCACCACGGGCGTTTGCCGGCAAGATATTCGCCCCCAAACTTTTGAATATATTCACTGACACGCCCACGATTCTGATTTTTCAAAACCATCAGCCACGCCAACTTTTCTGCATTAATGCCGTCTTTGTCATAAATCGTTCCATCAGAATCCGACATGCTGACGACTTTAGCTCCGAGCTGATTGAGCTTTTCCGCTGTGTATTGGGCGACATTCCCGGAGCCGGAGATGGTGCAGATTTTGCCACTGAAGTCATCATTCTTTGTTTTCAGCATTTCATTCGCAAAAAAGACGGAGCCATAGCCGGTGGCCTGTGGACGGATCAGAGAGCCCCCCCAATTGATTGCTTTACCGGTGATGACGCCATTGAAGGTGTTGGTCAAGCGTTTATACTGACCGAACATGAAGCCGATTTCCCGACCGCCGACTCCAATGTCGCCCGCTGGCACATCGGTATCCGGTCCGATATGGCGGAACAGTTCACTCATAAAAGCCTGACAAAAACGCATGACTTCCCGGTCGGAATGCCCCTTCGGATCAAAATCCGAGCCTCCTTTGGCTCCACCCATCGGCAGAGTGGTCAGGGCATTCTTGAAGACCTGTTCAAAGCCCAAAAAACGCAGGATACTGGTGTTCACAGTGGGATGAAAACGCAAGCCGCCCTTAAAGGGGCCAATGGCACTGTTGAATTCAATCCGGAATCCTCGGTTAACATGCACGACTCCTTTGTCGTCCTCCCAAGTCACTCGGAAAATAATTTGCCGTTCAGGTTCCACCAGACGTTCCAAAATGTTGTTGGCAGCATAATGTGGATGCATGTTCAGTGCCGGTGTCAGCGACGTCAGAAATTCCTCCACCGCCTGATAAAATTCCGGCTGACCAATATTGCGTACCTGTACCGTCTGCAATACTCTGCTGATATAGTCATTCATCTTCACAAAATCCTTTTTCCAATAGTGGCTCCAAAAACAAAACAAAACATGAAGCTATGATCAAGCAAAAAACATGCCAGAGTTGCCGGTGCAAGCATCCCACTCGCACAGGTCTGAGGGGATACAGAAATAATACCGAAGGGCGAAAAGCCAAAGAACCAACAAAATTGTAAAAATGTCAGATAAGTAATAAACAAAATTGTAAACGGATAAGGTAATGTAAAACCTGTGCAGACTATAAGTCCGTGCTCGTCGGTGTTCGTCAAATAACTTATAATTTATCGAGTAGTTGCTGCAATTTTTTCAGTTCGAGGTTAATATAGTCGCCGGGTTTGAGGTTGAGGATATCGGTCAAACCGGCTTTGAGTTCCAGGGCGAATCGGGCTGGTTTTTCGCTGGAATATTGCGTTAGACGTTGTTCGTATTCGTGCAGGGACTCGGTTGCTTTTCTGGGGGTTTCGACGGGCATTTGCCAGATTTTTACGATGACTCCATTTTGATCGAGGAAGATGAGATCCAGTGGGATCAGAGTATTTTTCATCCAGAAAGACTGGATCTGTTCCTGTTGATGGGCGAAGAGCATTCCTTCGTCTTCGGCCAGGTTGCTTCGTTCCATCAGACCTGTGCGTTGTTCTTCTTCGCTCAAGGCGAGTTCCAGTCGTGAAAAGAACAGGCTTTTGATTTGCAGTGGCCAGTATTTAGGACGTTTCAGCTCATCGCCTTGCAGATTAACAAGGCAGAACAAGCTCAGTAGCGTCAACATCAATAAGTTCGTCTTCATTCTGCAAAATACCTCGCTTCCAGCATCATGCATAAGCAATGATAAATCGGCAGGTGGTATTCCTGGGTGCGGTAGGTTTCGCTGGAGGGAGCATGGATGCAGGCATCCGCCAGGTGCGAGAGGCGCCCGCCGTGTTGGCCACTTAAACCGATGACTTTGAGCTCGCGGTGTTTGGCAATTTGAGCAGCATAGGCGACATTTTTTGCATTGCCTGAGGTGGAGAAAGCGACCAGCACGTCGCCGGGCTGTCCCAAAGCAAAGAGCTGTTGGGCGACGCCCAAGTCTCCGCCCTGGTCATTGGCGACTGCGCTGTTGATTGCCAGCGGGCTCATCAGGCTGATGGCGCGCAGGCCGTATTGCAGATGTTCGGCTAGGAAAGTCCCATCTTCCGCTGCTGCAGCCTGCAGGCGCCTCTTTTCGTCCGCAGAAAGCGGTCTTTTAAGGAGGAAGCCTTTCAGCAGTTCGCCGACCATGTGTTCGGCATCGGCGGCGCTACCGCCGTTGCCGCAGGTAAAAACACAGCCGCCCCGGTCATAACAATCCGCCAAGAGTTCGAAGGCACTGCGAATTTCCTCTTCGCAGCAGTTTAAATCCGGAAAACGCTTCAGCAGGGAGTCTAAATGGCTTAGAGTATCATTCATGAATTTACCTTTCAATATTTTTTGCACGGGGCAGCTCGAACATCGGGGAAATGGACAAGACTCTGCCACAGAAATGCTACTGTGCGGCGTGCCGTCGGCAGGCATATAATATATTGCTTTTCTACGGCAGCACCGAAAAAAGCGAATTACTAATGCTGATATGCGCCCTTCGGAATCCGCTATGGCGACTGCAGTCACAAATATATTATACCGGCTCTTGCAGGGAAAGCCACTATTTGATTTCCAGATAGATTGACGCACTGGTCAAATTCCGGCAGCCATTTGGAGTCAGGGCGGCGACATCTTCGAGGCGGACGCCGCCCCATTCCGGGTAATAGAGTCCAGGTTCGACAGTGACAACCTGGCCGGCTTCGAGCGGGTCTTCGTAGCGGAAGCTCAGGGAGGGTGCCTCATGGACTTCCAGTCCCAGGCCATGTCCGGTACTGTGGAAAAAACCGCGAGGGGTGGCAGCTCCGCCAGTTATGGTTTCAAAACCACGTTCTGTAAATAAATTCACCACCAGTTGGTGAATCTCCTTTCCGGAAACACCGGGGCGCAGAGCAGTCAAAGCTTTTTTCTGAGCCGCTTGCACCGCATGGAAAGCTTCCCAAACCCTGTCCGTGGCTTTGCCTTTGACCAGAGTCCGGGTCAAGTCTCCATGATACCCAGTACGCAGACAACGCGGGAAAATATCGATGACAATGGGCTCGTTTGCAGGAATTGGGCCGAAGCCGAGCTGGTGCGGATCTGCACCCTGCTGTCCCGGCGCCGTTATGGTGCCGCTGGCAATGCCTCCGAAACGGGCGATTTCCGCATCGATTTCACCGCGCAGAATTTCCGCAGTCAATATCTGTTGTTGCCAATACAGCAGCTGATCTTTGCCGCAACAGCTTTGCTGGAGAATTTGTTCGGCACGTTTCAGGCCGGTTTCGGCGAGTTGGACGCCTTCCTGAATGGCCTGGATTTCAGCGGTGGTTTTGCAGACTCTTTGTGGGGAAAATGGGCTGCTTGGGGTGAGCCGGATGCGGCGGCGAGCCAGGTTTCTGGCCAGGCCGAGTGGAAAGCTGGCGGGGACTTGCCAATGCCGGATGCCCAGATAGCGAGACAAGGCGGTGATATGTTCCACGACCGAATAAAGAGGCGCTTTTTTTAGGCCGAAACGGCTGGCCAGATCTTCCAGGCAGATGACTTCAATGCCGGCACGGCATTGTTTCTGTGCCCGGGCAAATTCCAGTGCGGATACCAGAACTCCGGCTTGTCCAGCATACTCATACCATAAAAAGGCGTCCGGGGCAGAAAATCCGGATTCATAGTAAAGATCGGCGCAAGTCTCACTGACTGCATAGATTAAACGACCATTTGGGGTTTCAGGCATGATTTATGTTTCCTTTGCTTGCGACTGCCGGGTGATTGTTTCACAGAGATAGACGGAGATCATGAAGATCAGTAGGGTGATTCCGAGTAGCACATAATTGCACTGTTCTCCCAGAAACCACAGGGAAATCAAAACCCCGAGTGGGATTTTTAGATTATTGAGCAGAGCATAACTGCCGGCGCTTACCCGGGTGCCGCCGACATTCCAGAGGAAAAAACAAAGCCCTGATGCCACGATGCCCAGATAGCCAAGCAAAACCCATTGTTGCAAAGTAATTTTGCTGACATCGCTCCAACTGCAGCTGAAAAAACAGGCGGTCAGGGTTAGCAGGACGCCTCCCAAGTAGACGATGCTGAAGAAGCCCCGGTTATCCCACTGCGCAGTGGAGAGGGCTAGTTTCCGGTAATAAATCTGCCCGGCGGCAAACGCGACATTGGACAGCTGCAGCAGAAAAACCCCTTTCCAGTTGAACTCCAAAGGGTTGCCTTGATATTGCAGAAGCCAGGCGGCGAAGACGCTGGCTAGGGCTGCCAGCCAGAATAATGGCGTATTGCGTCGGGCCAGCAGCAGATCAAAAAATACCACATATAGCGGTGTTGTGGCCGTCAGTAAAACCAGCATATAGGCCGGCAGATACGAGAATGCGGCAGTATAAGCCGAATACATGACGCCGAATTGGATGGCACCGATTCCCAAAAGTCGCCAGAACAACCCCCACTTCAGCTTTTTCAGCCTGAGCAACGGCAGAAAAACCAGTAGCGCCAGCAAGAGGCGCAGAAAGGCCACCAGATTGGCATCCAGTGAGGTCAAAGCGCCTTTGATAATGACAAAGGAAAAACTCCAGATCAGGGAGACGATAAGCAAATATAACATTCCGGATAACGCACTTTTTGGGGAAGAGGAGTTTGTTTTTTGTTTAGAGGATGATGCTGGCGGAGCAGAAATAGACCATCAGGGCGAAGGCGTCAACGATTGTAGTGATCAGGGGGCTGGCCATCAGGGCGGGGTCAACTTTGCAGAGTCTGGCAATCAGCGGCAGGCAGCAACCGATGGTTTTGGCAAAAATGATGGTGATGAATAGCGTCAGAGTAACGACCAGATCAATGCGAAAGTCCGCTTTGGTAAACAGGGTGATTCGGATCAGGTTCAGCAGGCTCAAAGCCAGCCCGACTATTACCCCGATCCGGATTTCTTTCCAGATGATCTTGGCCCAGTCTTTTAAATGAATGTCGCCAACTGCCATACCGCGGATGATCAGCGTGGATGCCTGCGCCCCGCAATTGCCGCCCGTATCCATCAGCATCGGAATAAAAACAGCCAGCATGACCGCTCCTTTCAGCAGTTCCTCAAAATGGCCGATGATCATACCGGTAAAAGTCGCCGAAATCATCATCACCATCAGCCAGACAATGCGGTTTCGAGACAGCCGCCAGACCCCGGTTTTCAGATATTCATCTTCAGAGGGATGCAGAGCCGCCATGATTTCAATATCTTCCGTATTTTCTGCTTCGATGACATCGACAATATCATCAATGGTGATGATGCCGACAATCCGGTTCTCCTTATCGACGACCGGCATGGCCAGCAGATCGTATTCCTGAAACTTGTGGGCGACTTTTTCCTGGTCTTCCGAAGTGTGCACGCAGATCACCGGTGAATGCATGATATCTGAAATCAAGCAATCGTTGTCGCTGAGCAGAATACTGCGCAAGGATAGCGCACCGGTGAGATGGCGACTTTTATCCGTGGCATAACAAGTGTAGATGGTCTCTTTGTCCACCCCGGATTTGCGGATAATTTCCAAGGCTTGCTGGCAGGTCAGCGTTTCAAAAAGCCCGACGAATTCCACCGTCATCAGGCTGCCGGCGCTGTTTTCAGGATATTTCAGAAAGCTGTTGATCAGGCTTCGGGTTTCCGGACTGGTGTTGTTGATAATGGCACGTACCATGTTGGAGGGCAGTTCTTCCAGCAGGTCGACGGCATCATCAATGAACATTTCATCAATCAGTTCGCGGACTTCCTGAGCGGTGATTGTTTCGACAATATGGCGATGCAGACTGCTGTCAAGATAGGTAAAAACGTCTGCTGCCTGGTCTTTGGGCATCAGCCGGAAGACCATCAGCATTTCTCCACGCTCCATCTGCTCCAGCTCATGTGCCAGATCAACCGGATTCATTTCTACCAGACGGGCTTGCAGAGAACTGTAGTTGCCGTGGTGTAAAAATTCGTGTAAAGAAGACATAGGGGTCACCCTTGGTTTTTTCGTTTTGATTCCTGCGTGGGATTTCACAAGCTCATGGCAAGATCAGTCGGCTGAAAGGCATGCCATGTTCAGCAGTTCGAGCAGCTCGGGGTTTGAGAAAAGTCCAGATCAATGCAACTGGAGCTGCTGCTGCTTCGGGTGAACTTCATCGCTGTCGCCCGGCAGCAGCGGGTGCGACTTCGGGCGGGGAATCTTGAAGCGGCTGTCGTAATTGCTGCAGCGCGGTGTTCAGTTCCCGTTGCCGCTGCTCAGCGTGTTGTTGCCAAAGCTTAACTTGTGGACTCTCAGGGAGCCTGGGGCGATGCTGTTCCAGTTGCTTTTGTTCTGCTGTCAGAGCCATATATTTCTGGAGTTCAGGGGTGCCCCAGGAGCTCAGGAAACGCTCCCGTACCAGCTTCTCGGCCAAGGGTGATGGATGGCAAAAATCCTCCGCATAAAAACGGTAGTCACGCAATTCATCGAGTAGAATTTCATAGGCTGGGAAATAAAAGACTTGTTTTGGAAAAGCTTGGCAGAGTTCTTTGGCCGCAATCAGGAGCTGCGCTTTGCTGACTGAATTCAGTGGCAGGTCCCCCACGCAGTGTCGTACCGGGCTTACCGAAAGGATGATCCGCAGAGAGGCGTGCTCTTTCAGATAATGGCTTAGAAAACAACGGTAGGTGTTGGCGATTTCATCTGCTGCAATCAGCCTGCGTTCAAATTCCTGTTCTGGCAGACAGTGGCAATTGGCGACGGCTTGCTTTGCTGCGCTGTGATGATACCATGCCAATGCGCTGCCCCAAGTCAGCAAAAGAAAATCTGCTTCCAGTAAGGCCTTCCGCCCCTGTTGCCAAGAAGTCTGCATTTTTTGCCAAGCCAAGTCACGGTGGGAAGCCGAAAACGAGCTGTGGAAGAAAAACGAATGCCAGAGAGTGTCTTTGCAGAATAGAGCGTTTTCCAGCAGTTCCAAGGCATTGGGATTTGCCAGCAACTGCGGGCCCCCAAAATACTGGCTGGATTAAACAGATTGCCAAAGGGATTATGACAGCCTGACAGCCCGGAGTCCAGCCAACCCTTGCCGAGAACTCCGGCAAAGCAGGAGCCCAGACAAAGCAGTTGCGAGCACGGAGTGATCCGTACCGGAGATGGGCTAACGTTGACCGGAGTACTTAAACGCATGGAAAAGACTTGCTGTTTGTGCAGTCTCCTTAATAAAACAGAATGTACAACATGACCATCAGAAAGGTCAGAAAACCGAGAGAGAAGATTATCAGGCAGAGCACCACAAACGGAACCCGCGTTTTAATGCGGCTTTGGATCGCCAGTGCTTCTTCAGCGGAAATGTTTTTCAGCTGATTTTCATTGGTGTCGATGATCAGATCATTGCTGATCCGTTCCGCTTTCTGTAAGCGGATCGGGATGTCTGCCAGCATGATCCGGGTTCCGGTGTTAATGCTGACGGGGTTATTCTCCAGCAAAGCCCCATTGATGGTAGTTTTGATATTACGGTTGCAATTCTCAAAAGAAATGTTGTCGTCATGAACGGTGATTTTGCCATGAAAACGGGAAATGTTACCTTGCCGGATCGTGATGTAGTTGTCCGCGGAAGCACCGATCGAGTTCATTCCAGGCCAGAGAACGCCCCGCACAACGGCGTTACTGGTTTCCGCTCCCCAAGTGATTTCATACGGACTGGGAGCGGTTTTTTCACCAAAACAGAAAAACAATTGCCCAAAACGGAAGATGTCACCAACTTCCAGCTGAGCCTCCTTGATTTTAACCATATCTTTGACAAGGCCGATATGACTGCGATCTATGATGTGCCAGACCCCCATCCGTTTATCCAGCAAAAAATGTTCGCGGCTGATGTAGGATTCGGCAAAAATTTTCAAGCTGATGGTACAATGGGAAGAGCGTCCCACCATGATGCGCCCGGTATGCACATAATGCTCTGTGGAGAAACGTACCAGTTTCATCCCGGCTGAATTGTAAATGTGACAGACCGGCATTGGACTCACTCCAGCAAATCAAGCAAAAGAAGCCAGTTCTTCATGAACCATTGTCGTTAATTGTTCGGCCAACCCGGACAGTGGTAGCAGTTCCGAACGTCTGCCCCAATCGCGGCGTTTGAATTCGGCTTGCTGGCCAGCCAGGGTCTTGGGAGACAGGATGATGCGTAGCGGAATGCCAAGTAAATCGGCATCCGCAAATGCTGACCCGGCTTTTTCACCACGGTCATCATACAATACTTCTATATTCCGGCTCTGAAGCTCCTGGTACAATTTTTCACATGCATCCCGGACTTCCGGCTGCGAATGATTCAGGCCGATGATCTGCACCTGATAGGGAGCAATGGAAAGCGGCCAGATCGGGCCGTAATCGTCGTGGCATTGTTCGACAACTGCCGCCATAGCGCGCCCGACACCAATGCCGTAACAGCCCATAACCATCGCCTTGGCTTTGCCATCCTGGTCAAGATAATTGCAGTTCATGGCGCTGGAGTATTTCGTTCCCAGCTGAAAGATATTTCCTACTTCGATGCCTTTGAGCATTTGCAAGGGCTGCCCGGTGACCGGGCAGGGATCGCCTTCCCGTACAGTGGCAATATCCGTGATCATGATGTCAGGATGTTCGCCAATTTCTCTGCTGAAATTAAAATTGCGCAAGTGATAGTCTTTTTCATTGGCGCCGACAACAAGATTGCTGGATTTTGCGACGGAGGGATCGACCACGACACGAATGCCATCAAGGGGGAGCTGATACAGCGACGCGAAGCCTGGGATTGCCCCCGCCGAACGGATCAATTCATCATCCGCGAAACTGAGTTCGGCACATTGCAGAGCCTTGTGTAGTTTGGCTTCATTGACTTCCAGGTCGCCACGGATATTGACAAAGACGAGTTTTCCTTCCATATCCTTGTAAAAAACCGCTTTGCAGGTTTGTTCGGCACGAATGCCCAAGCAACCCGCCACCTCTTCGATGCTTTTGCAGTTTGGGGTGGCGACCTTTTCGAGAGGCAAGGGCATTTCCTGAACAAAGTTCAGCGGAGATGCCGCAACTTCACGGTTGGCTCGATAACTGCCGTCTGGCGAGCAGAACAAGGTATCTTCACCGCAATCCGCAATCGCCATGAATTCATGCGAAACGGCTCCTCCGATCATGCCGGAGTCCGAGAGAATCGACAGGCAGTTATTCAGTCCGATGCGGCGGAAAATTCTCTCGTAAGCTTGATGCGCCAGCTGATAATATTTTTCCAGGCATTCCTGCGAGGTGTGGAAGCTGTACGCATCTTTCATGGTAAATTCCCGTACTCGGATCAGGCCGGCTCTGGGGCGTGCTTCATCGCGGTATTTGATTTGAATCTGATATAGCATGACCGGGAGTTGGCGGTGGGAGAGGATTTCGCTGCGAGCAATCTGCACGACGGCCTCTTCATGGGTCATGGCCAGCAACATCTCTTTGTCATTACGATCCCTGAAACGCAACAGCTCCTGCCCGACCTTGTCATAACGCCCGCTTTCTCGCCATAATTCCGCCGGCAGAACGACTGGCATCAGCACTTCTTGACCGCCAATCCGGTTCATCTCTTCCCGAATAATCGTCTCGATCTTGCGGACAATCCGGCAGCCTAAGGGCAGCAGCGTATAGATGCCGGTGCAAACCGAACGACAATACCCGCCACGTGCCAGAAATTTATGGCTTGCGGTCTGAGCATCCCGTGGCGCTTCGCGTAAACGCTGTCCTACTAATTGCGATAATTTCATATATTTCCTGACTTGAACTGAATTCCGTCGCTGACAAATCCACCACTATGGTATGTAAAGAACTCAATATACCCCAAAAAAAACAGCCTTGCAAGAAAAACTGTCTTTCAGTCAGCAAGTGCTGCTGACCGATTGCGGTTTTTTTATACTGCAGAGCAACTTGTCTGGCAAAGGAACGCCCGTATATTATTCAGTACAACCACTACGGAAACGATTTTGTCAGAAAGAGTCCTTTTTGTGAGGTGAAGGAAAGATCATGATTCGAAAAGCTTTTTACATGGAAGTCCAACCCGGGCGTTTGGAGCAATATACCCGGGCTCATAATCCGATCCCGGCAGAGCTTGCCGCGATCCTGAAACGCCATGGTGTGTACAATTATTCCATCTTCCATGATCCCGGCAGCAATGTCATGTTTGCGTATCTGGAAGCCGAAAATGAAGCAGAACTCGAGAAAATCAACGACTATGAGTGCTGCCATAAGTGGTGGAAACAGATGACAGAGAACTTGGTCTGCGCTTCGCCCGGTGATCTGAAAGCCAAAGAAGAGCCGATGCAAGAAGTGTTTCATTTGAACTAATAAGGAGTTTTTATGCAGATGCCATTGGAATTTTCCTTGAAACTTTCTCT
>Ga0172378_10002389_pt1 | contig 17593 bp, 19 predicted proteins | sample GrowelOW332metaG_FD_119755 | JGI IMG/M metagenome (GOLD analysis project Ga0172378, IMG submission 119755) | Groundwater microbial communities from an aquifer near a municipal landfill in Southern Ontario, Canada - Pumphouse #3_1 metaG | ecosystem: Environmental > Aquatic > Deep subsurface >... | reverse complement strand
GAACGTCTTCAGGGTCACTGATGATCGGTCCGGTCGAAACTGGTGGCAATGTGTCCTTGTACTCCAATGTCACACCGAGTTCTCTTACCCACGGAAGTGAGAAGAACCAGTGCGTCACAGGCAAAAGGTCAAACAGCTCTGATATGTATCCAACGCAATGAATACCTAGTTCTGGTTTCTCGTAGAAGTCCCTGATCGTGAAACCACAGTTCACAGCAGCGTTCGAAAGGATGATTGGATCCACATCGACTCTGTCATGATAGTTGTCCACGAAGGGGCTTGCGAATCTCTTAGCCGCATTCGCATGCCAGCCATTGAGATCGTTTGTAGGGAATAATTCTTCATAACCCATAGTAATCCCAGGTCGTAATGACTCCCGTATGTATATATACATTCTTAGCAAAAAAATGCAACATTGTTTCATTTAGTACTGTTAAGTCATGATACTTTGAAACATTTAAGCTATTTTTTTCAATTTATGAAACAATGTTGCATAACGTTGAGATCTTACCTGAAATATACCCCATAACGACGTTAAACGATTATAACAGCGTTAACAAACTAAATCCAGTGTTTGGATCTATCTTTCTGACGGCAGAATCACACAACATCTCTGTGATCACCACCTCCATTACCAACCACACTATCATTCCTGAACGAACACAGCCTGTTGCGGAATTGCCCCCTCTGCCACATGACCCGTGCATATGCAGTAACGGTTTGCCGTTTTCATCGGAAAAGACGGTTCCCACCCCGGTAAACTCTCTCGGCGCATCCAGAATAAAGATCAAAGGCTCTATACTCCCCTCCATCGGATATTTCGGACCGACGGTCAGTTTAGAACCTTTGTCAACACCGCCAACAGCGGTTACTTTTGCAGAACGGATCCCGCTCTGCAACGAAAAAGATTCGATCACCTCATGGAGAATCTCTCCGCCATGAAGTCTAAGGACAAAAGTCCTGCCGACCCTTGCCTCCACTTGATCCATGATATCAACGATATTTGCTGTATTTGTCCAGAAGTCTACAGATCCTGTCAAATTCTTCCTTGGTTATATCCCCTTCTTCCAAGAATGTCTTGACAAAATCCTTACCATCCCTCGTAGACTGACGCGATGCCTTTGCAGTAACGGATGCCAAGAAAGCCGATGCCTTTGCCTCGTCCATCTGTGAATTTGCCAGGATCTCGTTCATGTCATATTTGAACGGTGAAAGTCTATGCGTATTGAGCATTGCCTGTCTGCGCGTGGCTTCTTTCGTTTTGGGTTTTGTCTTCTGAGAATTGGGCGAATTGGGTGTCCTCGTGGTTGTCATTACACCGGCAGCATTCGTCGATGTGACTATTTTTCCTCCGGGCACCTTACGTGTTGAATTTTTATAAACGACCAAGTATATTACTCCGACTTGTTCTGCAACTTATCTAGTAATACTTAAACGTGACTGGTACTTTCCGAACATTTCTGCGATGTAACTGATTATATACTATCTGCCGTCTTCTTGAAATGATGACAGAGGAGAATGATCCCGAAACCGACGGACATGTTATCAAACCCCTGAAAAGAATGAATGACAAGACGATGCACAGCTACGTCTTTTTACTCATTCTGACCCTCGCAGTATTTCTTGCGGGAGTGTACTTTGGACACCTGGAAGATGTCATCATTTCGATTCCGATCGTACTTCTGCTCGTAATTGCTCTGTTCTATGACAAAAGATTCATACACATACCCCCAACGATGATCTTCATGGTCGTCATCGTGATGTATTTCGCATTGGCAAGCAACATGGTCGAAGTCGGAGGGGGTGTGCTCGACATTGTCACGTATACGCTGATCGGCATGGTCACAGGAATGATCGGAATCGCAATTGCGTATATGTCTCTTGGAAAGATGCCTGGCTTCGCAGATGAAAAACCGTCTCTGATAGCATTGGAGGCCTTCTCCTTCGGTGTCATGGCATATGCCTTGTGGATTGTCGTCTCGTTCTATACCAACGAGATCTTCGATTTCGAACCGTTAAAAATCGAAATCGTGGTCCAAAGGATATTGTTCGTCTCGATCGGCTCTTTGATATCCTCTTCGCTATTCTTCCTCGGTAAACGCATAAGACATACAATGATCGGTTTCCTTAGCAATAACTCCGATGCGATAGGTATAGAGGAGGACGAAAAAAAGGAGGTCTATGCATTGATAGCCTCAGGCGAATCCGACAACGTTGAATTCAAATCTACTCTGAGAACTAACCTCCAGACCGGAGAAAAGGACAAGAGGATGGAAAAGGCCGTACTGAAGACTATCGTGGCCTTCCTCAACAGCAATGGCGGAACACTGTTGGTAGGTGTATCTGACGACGGTAAAATACTAGGCACGGATGAAGAAAGCTTTGACAACCGTGACAAGATGAACCTTCACGTGACGAACCTTCTGTCAAGCCAGATCGGCGATGAATTCATTCCGTTCATCAGATTCAGACCCGTGGAGTTCGATGACAAGACGATATTGAGATTCACTTGCAAACCCACATCATCGCCGGTATTTCTGAAGGATAACAACACAGAGCTCTATTTCGTACGCTCAGGACCATCCAGTATAGAACTGACGGGTATAGACCTCATAAAATACGTCAATAATCGTAGCAAATCCAGAAAGAGAAAGACGGCTGCGGCGATGCCGCAGAAAAAAGATTGATATTTATTCCTTCGAATCTGCCTCTTTCAACTTACCTATTGATCTGGCTATCAGTAATGTCATGACCACCGCAATGACCGTCACTATTATCGCGTAGACGAATTGACCAATGAGCCCATTGTCCTTGGAGATGAACTCTGTGATCAAAGCCTGGATCGCCGCGTTCCACGCAAGAGCTGCGACCAGACCGAATGCTGCCGTTATCAATGCTGCCGTTGTCTCCAAAAGCTGAATTTTGAACTTGTTGTCCATTTAATACCTCAGAAAGATTAAGAACACTCTAAAAATTTAATATCTCCTGCTCATAAATATGTCATTCAGAGCTTCTACTGTTGTCTTGATGACCATATTGAGAAACACGCTATCTGACCGATTCGCCGAAAACGATCCACATGATCTAGATACTAGACGTATCAGAACGCATCCATCTGATTTTGGTAAAAAAAATAGACGATACACGACCGCTCGCGTATCGTCCTAAATTGATATTGAATCCATTACTTCCCTTTGGTTTTAGAGTTGTTGGGATTCATCTGATTTGATTTGTTGTCATCTGCAGATTTCTTTTCCGTATTGTTAGGATTTTTAACGTTCGATCTCTGATCGTTCGATCCTTTCTTGCATCCTGCCATTTTGTTGTCACCCCTGGGCGTGACCCCAATGAATAATACTATGTTAATTTGTATTTATCCGTTGTGAAATTTGAACCTACTTGTCGATTTATCAAATTATTACACTGAATGCAAATTCCCTCAGGACATTCAAGACATTGGTCGAGGAAGAATCCGGCGTGAAATTCGATCTTCGTAAGTGCAGACGCACTTTCGGACAGAGCTATCTCGATGCGGATCTAGACATAGAATCCGTCTCTGTCCTCATGGGACACCTCTCTACGAAGACGACGGAAGGGTACTATTGCCGCAAGAGAAATGACGTCGCGATAAAAGCAGCACAAGGGACATGGGATACGAATGCTAAAAAAACGCCCTTTTCGGAAAGGGTAGCCAGCATATAAAATTGGTGCGGGAGGTGGGATTCGAACCCACGAACCCCTACGAGACAGAATTTCTTACCCGTACAGGAGTCTTAAGTCCTGCGCCTTTGGCCGACTTGGCTACCCCCGCGCACAGCACAGAAATACAGTTTCAGCTATAAACTATCGCATAGCTCCTCTAAAGACTAAATACGCAGGACACCTACGTACGTACAATGTCCTATAAGATTCCAGATGACGATAGGTTGGCAGAAGCGATATTCGTTGTCATGTACAGGAATCAACAGATAAGGTCCCAGTCCGAGATGGTCACCGCGGTCAGATCGGAGCTCAACAAGAACGGCGATGAATACCGAGTAAGCGGCGAACGTATCAGACGTGTTGCCGTAAACCGCAGAATGCTCCAGTTGGTCATCGAATACAATAGATCGAACATGACGACCGACCTGCCAGACATCTGTCCTGTGTGTAATAATCCAATGTCATCCGTCATGAATACCACCCTTGACGGAAGTAGAACCGAGGTAAACAGGAAGTGCACCGCCTGCCCCTACTCCATAGGTGTGAAGAAACACACCCCGGGAAGATATACTTTCATAAGGAAATCAAGGAAGTGATCTTACGGAGATCAAAGACCCCGAGAAAAGGATCGAACAACTTGAAAAGGCAGCTTTGTTGCTTGAAGAAGCAACATCAATGATAGAAGAGGCTGTGAAAATGACTGGCCTTGAGAAAAGGGCATATGGGACCATCGCAGAATTGAGAGAACTTTCATCGTCTGACGAAAACTCAGGGAGCATCGTCAATCTGAAAAGGGAGATACACCACTCTCAGGAAGAACAACCTGGATGGACCCGACCGTTCGCATCCGTCAAATATGTCAACAGAAAAGATATATAATGCCATCCGATTAAGAGGAGCAAAGCAGGGATTTCCATGAAGAACTGGGAGTTTAGCAAGGTCAAAGGAACGAGTATCGTTATAGACGACAGGCTTTCAGATATGATGGGCCTTGTAGACGGCGGATATGTTTACAGCACACTTTTCGAGTACATAGACAAAGGCCCGAAAAAATACGAACTCATCCTTTCGATGTATCCTCAGGAAAATTATCGGACGCTGACCAATATAACCATGTACATGCAGGATGTCCCAGGATCTAGCGCACAGGCCGCCAAATTCCTCGGTGAAAGAGGGATCAACATCCTGAACTCAATATCCATCGACGGAATATCTGATACCATTATCATATGGAAGATGTTGGTCGATCTCAGCTTCGCCGGCGAGGTGGATATCCTTGAAGAAAGATTCAAAGAACTCAAAGGGAACAACGATCCATCCGTCTCACTGATCGATCACATCAGTGCGAAACCTGCCGATATCGGGAGGGTTTTCCACACGGAACCTGCTAAAGAGAAGATAGAGGTGGGCCGCGGTGCACCGGTCACATTGAAGAACAGCAAATACGACCTGTCCTTGGAATATGGGGATATACTGAAAGGGTTGGATGGCAATAACGTGATGATCGTCGCAGATTACGCATCTTGGCTTATATCGGTCACATTTTTCAAGAACGAGACAAGGCTTGTCAAGATCGGAATAGATATTCCAGACTGCCCAGGGTCCATCACCCAGGTATTGAATTGGATAGCGGAGAAGAACATCAATCTCATCTCGGTTTTCAGCAAGATCAAGATATGCTACCAGACAATGATGCTGGACCTTGTCGCAGATTTCGGGAACAGCAAACTGTCCATAGAAGAGACGAAAGAAGCGATGCCCATAGCATTCGAGAAGATGAACGGCATCTATGTCCTGACAAAATACGAAGAACTTAAGTGAGGCTATATGAACAAAAGGGCCGTCATGGGAAGATACGGGATCGCGGAATCAGAAGAATTAGACGCCGTGCTCAAGACGTATCCGAACATAGATGTTCCTCTCCTGCTCTCAATGGCCGCTGAGGGCTCCTACAATATAATGGTCATTGCAAAGAAAATGGTATCCGATGCTTCGTTGAAATACGGCGGAGACACTGTGCTTTCGTATCCAGAGACAGGATACGGTCTGCCATCCATCTATGCATGGAAGGGAATTGAATCCCTTGATCTGGATGGTGCGGCAGAATTACTTGACTCCTTACCGAGACCTGCGGCATCCTCCCTGGAGGACGGTTTTTCCTCGGGAGAGAGTACGATGTACGCTGCGGAGATCATAGAGGCCATAACATATCTTGGTGACAACAAAGAGAGAGATGGCTTCATACCGGACCGCGTGCTAAGAAAGCTAGGATTGAGCTTCGTTGATGAGACCATTCCCGGTGCTGTGGTCTTCCTGGGAGGGGAGGTCAGCGAAGATGACCTCGATTTCATGGTCAGGAACTCTCAGTCAAAAGGTATGGTGGCGATCGCATCGGGGGATTATCCTGACATGATGAGGAGAAGCAACATCTCCCTTGGTTTTGACAGGATGTTGTATCCTGTCGGTATGTTCACGGCCACGATACATGCGATCAATTTTGCAATACGTGCAGCATTGACATTCGGCGGTGTACCTGCAGGTGACAGGACACGATTGAGCAAATACCTGGCGAAACGTCCTAAGGTAGTGATAATACAGACTGGCCCCCTCAATTGTCTTGATGCCGCCTTTGCCTTCGCTGCCTTGATGCACAGTGCATCGATAGTTACCGATCAGGACCTTCCGGAGATACCGAAGAAGATCAAGGTCTGTAAGAACCATAGGGATATGGTACAGACGGGTATCGAAGAACGTGGCATTACCGTCAAACTAGAACCTATCGATCTTCCTGTCGGATACGGCCCCTCGTTCGAAGGAGAGATAATAAGGAAACCCGACGTATACGTGGAAGCTGGAGGTTCCAGAAGTCCCGCTTTCGAACTGCTCACCTCGAAGAGCGAAAAAGAGGTGGATGATGGAAAGGTCACCCTCGTCGGAAATGAGATCGATTCTTTTGAAAGCGGATCTTTGATCCCGATCGCTATGATAGTCGAGGTCTATGGTAAAGATATGCACGACGATCTTGAACCGGTGATCGAAAGAAGATTTCACAGCTCCATAAATTTTGCCGAGGGAGTATGGCACGCTGGCCAAAGAAATACAAACTGGATCAGGATCAGCAAGAAGGCAAAGGACAGGGGATTCGAGTTCAAAGACCTTGGGAAAATACTGATCCATAAGGTAAGAGAGGAATTCGGTCAGGTCGTCACCAGGGTACAGGCAACTATAATCACTGACAAAAAAGCGATGGATGAACGCCTTCCCGAGGCCCTGAGGTCCTATGAGAAAAGGGATGAACGCATGAAAGGACTGAAAGACGACCTTGTCGACGACTTCTACACGTGCACAATGTGTCAATCGTTTGCCCCTGGACACATCTGCATAGTTGCTCCTGAGAGGGTCGGACTTTGTGGCGCGATCAATTGGCTGGATGCGAAGGCAAGTAACGAACTCTCTCCTAACGGTCCGAACAAACCATTGAGAAAGGAGAACGTCGTCGATCTCGAAAAAGGAGAATGGGAAGGGATCGACCGACTGATCAACACGACATCGATGGGCGGAATAGAAAGGATATGCATGTACAGCCTCATGGATGCCCCGATGACATCATGTGGTTGTTTTGAAGTGATAGTAGGAATGACAGTCGATATGCAATCCGTGATCCTTGTGGACAGGGACTATTCAGAAATGACACCCATCGGAATGAGATTCTCATCCCTTGCGGGATCCATCGGCGGCGGTCGGCAGACCCCTGGATTCATGGGGGTAGGAAAAAAGTATATCACCAGTGAAAAATTCATCTCTGCTGAAGGTGGGATCCGAAGAATATCCTGGATGCCTAAGCACCTCAAGGAAATGATAGGTAAGGACCTCCAAAAAAGATGCGATGCGATCGGCATTCCTGACCTGATGAGCAAGATCGCCGATGAAACTATAACGAAGGATGCAGAGGGGCTGATGGCCTGGATGGCAGAAGTGGACCACCCTGCGCTCCACATGAAACCTTTACTTTAGGATGGAAGCAAATGACAGACATACCAACGGTCAGTGAGAAATACAACGGGGAGATAGGTGAGGTCGTCTTAGGCAAGGGCGACTATAGGGCCGGCAATGCGAAAGGAATGCCGTTCCTATCATTCGAAAATCCACTGAAAAGAAGGCCTATGATAGCCGGTGAGGTGCTTGATGATATCACCGATTATCCAAAGCTCGCCGCAGATATGTTTGACGGACGCGAGAAAGACCCCGTCGAATGGGCATTGATGTGGAAACAACTAGGCGCAGATATGATCTGTCTGCGTCTGATAAGCACAGACCCCGGCAGAGAGAATACATCCCCCGAGGATTCTGCAGCACTCGTTAAGAGGATATCTGAGAAGACCGGCCTCCCCATTATGGTATGCGGATGCGGTGTTCCAGAGAAGGACATAGAAACACTTACCGCAGTCAGCAATGCCGTCAGGGACAGCAGACTCATCCTTTCCAAAGTGGACGAGTCCGATTACAAAAGATTGTCAACGGTCGCGATGGCAAACAATCATCTGGTGCTCGCATTCTCAAATCTCGACATAAATCTGGCAAAACAGATGAACATTCTGCTAACAGATTTCGGCGTTCAGAAGAGCGATATAATGATGGACCCGCTCATGGCAGCATTAGGAATGGGCCTCGATTACTCTTATTCGGTCAATGAAAGGATCAGACTCGCAGCATTGAACGGTGACAGAATGCTTCAGGTCCCGATGATCTGTGATTGTACTTCTGCATGGAGCGTGAGCGATGCAACCAACGACGACGACCCTTCAATGGGCGACCCTTTACACAGGGTCACCTGGTGGGAGGTCATGACGGCGATGTCCGCATTGATGTCAGGTGCGGACATAGTCATAATGCGTGGGCCTGGTGCGATGGATATGGTAAAGGTGTACGCTGAAGAGCTCACGGGGGCTATCTGATGCCTACAGCGATAGAGTTCTTCAAACTTCTTCCGAAGACCAACTGCAAGGATTGCGGCCAACCGACGTGCCTGGCATTCGCAATGCTTCTTGCAAATCAGAAGGCAAAGATCGATGACTGCCCTCATATCAAAAAGGAATCCAAGGATGCGCTCAGCGAGGCATCTGCACCGCCCGTGAGAACCGTATCCGTAGGACCGAAAGGCAAAGGGATCGAAATGGGCGGAGAGACTGTGCTTTATCGTCATGAACGCCGTTTCGTGAATCAAACTGCCTATGCGGTCACCGTTTCGGATTCGCTTGACACCGATGCTATCAAGGAAAGGATCAAAAAGATCAGATCGCTTCGTTTTGAACGCGTTGGCCTCATATTCGATATAGACCTGATCTCGATCAAGAACGAATCTGGCAGCGAAGGAAGATACGTCGACTGTATCAAAACGGTCGCAAACGAATGGGACCGTCCTTTCATCCTTGAATGTGACAACGCAGATGTTCTCGCTGAGGTATTGAATCTGTGCAAAGCGCGCAGACCGTTGATCTACGCCGCCAATGACGATAATATTGATTCCTTTGCATCCTTGTCGAAGAGTTTTGGATGCCCCCTCGCCGTAAGATGCTCTGACATCGATGATGCCGTCATCCTTGTCGAAAGGGCAAAGAAATTGGGCATCGAAGACCTCGTCCTGGATCTCGGATCGAAGAACCTGAAGGAATGTCTCGAGAGACAGACCATAGCCAGACGCTGTGCACTGAAGAAGAAGTTCAAACCACTAGGGTACCCTCTTATGAATCGTGTCGGTTCCGGAGAATATGCTGTGGCGACAGCTGTCATCTCAACACTGAAATATGGAAGTCTGGTCATATTTGACGACCTTAACAGTTATGAGGCGCTGCCCTTGTTCACACTCAGACAGAACATATATACCGACCCTCAGGTCCCGATACAGGTTAAACAGGGCCTCTACCCGATCGGCAACCCGAATGAGCATTCTCCCATAATGTTCACAACAAACTTCTCACTGACATACTTCACCGTGCGTGCAGATATAGAGAAGTCGAAGATCCCCGTTTGGCTGCAGACCGTCAATACAGAAGGGCTGTCTGTACTTACGGCGTATGCCGCAGGAAAATTCGATCCTGAACATGTAAAAGAGGCATTGGATGAATCGGGTGTACTGACCAAATCCAACGGCATAGTCATCGTTCCCGGCCTGGTCTCCAGAATGTCCGGGAAACTTCAGGAACTCATAAAAAGAGATGTGATCGTAGGGACTACAGAATCAAAGAACATCCCGAAACATCTGAAAGAGATCACTTCATGATGTGCTTGATCAACCGTGTCATGGCCTTACCGAAGGGCGTATCTTCGGGAACATCGAGTTCTTCACCTTCCATCGCCGATCTGCTGATGAAATCATCGTGAGGCATAATGAAAACATCATCCAACCCCAGATGCGATGCTTCATCCAGTAGTGACTTTGATACTTCCCCGAATACATTGTTGATCACCAGGATCTTGTGTCCTGCCTCTATCTTGACCTCATCCGCCAAGGAAGCGAGCCTTGCCGCTGTTCTCACACCCGTCTTCGTAGGGTCTGAGACGAAGATCAGGACGTCCGCCTTTGGAAGCACGCGCCTCGACATATGTTCCATTCCAGCCTCGTTGTCTATGACGACGAACCTGTAATTGGGGATCAGCTCGTTGAAACAATTCTTCAGAACATCATTGGTGAAACAATAACATCCCTCTCCTTCGGGTCTTCCCATCACCAAGATATCGATGCTTTCGTCCTCTGACATTATCTGCCGAACGTGCATCGTTATGTATTCCTGCTTGCTTATTCCGGCTGGGATCAGATCTGGATTCTCCACTATCTTGTTCCTCAAACCGCCTATGGTGCCCACGACCTCTATACCCAGCTTATCGGCGAGATTTGAATTCGGATCGGCATCCACGGCAAGGACAACGTCTTTTTTTGAAAGGGCCCTGATCAACTGCGACGACATTGTGCTTTTACCGACGCCGCCTTTACCGGCCAATGCGATTATCATTTGAATCCGTATCTCCCCTTCATCTCGATGGAGACACCTTTCATTAGGTCTAGCACATTATCGACATGCTTCGCATCCAAACTACCAAGACCGCACTGAGGCGTTATTATGGAATGTCTCGCAGCCAATTTCCTGTCTATTCCCTTCTCTTCAAGTTTCTTTAGAATGGCATCCATTCTGTTGGCGAGCGACCAGACGGTCTCATTGACGATCTGCTCGTCGGTATTGGGAATTATTCCCCAGGCGATACTTCCGCCCTTTCCCAGAAACTCAGATAATTCATCCGGATACATGACGAGATTCTCACCGTATCTGTAAGCATCGATGCTCAGGATGTCTATGTTCGTGTTCAGCAGTAACGCCCAATTTGTGTTTCCGCAGCAATGAACCGCCCTGTAACAATCAACCTCACTCAGCGAATCGTTTATCCAGTTCTTTGCCTGTTCGTCGGATATAGAAACAAAGGGTGAACCTAAAAGTGATAGTGAGGGCTCATCGAAGAATATAATGACATTGTCGTTTCTCATCGAAAGTTGCTTGGCCTGCCATTTGGCAGACATGTTGATTGTCTTCCTCACGATCTCACAATATGTCTCATCGTAAATGACTGGACGTCCTGTCGTGTCAACGATCTGCAGACCCTCGCTTATCGGACCTGTTATCTGACCTTTGATCGCTTTGAAACCAGAGACATCACGCTCTATCATCTTGTAGAACCCTGTGAATATCTCCATCGGATATTTGAAAAAGTCAATGTCGTCCGAGACTATTGCCGTATATACATCAGTTGGATCGTAATCTTCCAGGTCAACTACGGCTTTGTTCTTGATTATCTTTAGGCCAGGCAGATTGCATCCTGTCTGAACATACATGCTTTCGGTGTAACCCCTCATCGGAAGCTGCGGCCATGATGGACATGATACCCTTCCGTCGAGTATCTTCGCCAATGCTTCTTCCGCACTCTTATACGGCTGTGACCCGATCAGGGTTGTGGCAAAATTCCAATCCATTAGAATCCCATACTTTGATATGATATTAAAAATCAATCGATTGGAACTGCATTTTATCCGTATGAGGTAGGAATTGAGCAGACATATATTCGTCAAAGAATACAGGATCCGAACTGAGATCCAGATATGTCATCCTCTCGAAGACAAGATCAACTCTCTCTCTGAACGTCTGGGACAACAATGCATGTTTCGCCCCTGCCAACGATGCATTTCCAAGATAACTGTATTTATTCCTGATCACATCCGGAAACAGCCCGATCGTGACCGCCGACTCTGTATCGATAAAATTACCGAAACCGCCTGCGATGTGTATCTTCTCGATATTAGAGAACTCAACACCCAGATTCTTTATCAAAGACCTTACCGCTGAATAGATGGCCGCCTTTGTGAGAATTATATTTTTTATCTCGTCTTGAGTAATCACAACATCTCCAGCTATCGTGAAGATCCTGTCCTTCGCATTCGCTTTCTCGGTAAAATTGCCACGTCTGTCGATGAATCCGTTCTTGAATAGCTGTGCCAAGAGATCGATTATACCTGAACCGCAGATCCCTCTCGGATCCGTATCCCCTATCGTCGTATAGTTGATTTTACCGTCTACCATCCATACGCTGTCTATGGCCCCCGGCCTTGCCAACATACCAGATGTCATATTGGCCCCTTCGAACGCAGGTCCGGCAGATGAAGAACATGTGATCATCATCTCTTTATTCCCCAACGCGACCTCTCCGTTCGTACCTATATCTATCAGAAGCGAGAGCCCGTCGCTCCTGTCCATTCCGGAATAAACGATGTCGCTTGTGATATCACCGCCTACGTATGATGAGATGCACGGCATGCATACGACCTTGGCCGTAGCGCTGATGTCCAGACCGCTCTCGGCACCTGTTATGGTCGATTTCTTTACGATCGGCTCGTAGGGCGCTTCCCTGATTGACGACGGGTCTATGCCCAAGAAAAGATGGGTCATCACAGTATTACCTGCGACATATGCGGAAGTGATCATCTCCTTCGAAAAATTAGACCCCTCGTACGAATCTATAAGATCGTTTATTGTGCTGATCACCAGAGAACGCAGTTCTTTCGTCCCACCTTCTTCAGCATATTGCATCCTTGATAGTACATCCTCCCCTCTGCTCCTCTGAAGATTGACATCCGCTGCATTATACACCTCTATGCCTTTGTTCAGGTCCACTATATCCACGGCCACTGTGGTAGTTCCGATATCGATGGCAAGACCGTATCCAGATGTCAATGGGGTGATGTCATCAAGTTTGACCTTTCTATGATCGGTAGAAGCAATGACCTTGCTTCGATCTTCTGACGGGATGATGACCGTCACGTCGCTTTCGATTCCGGTCTGACACGCAAGAACACGTTCCCCACATCTGTTTCCGATTATGACCATACATCTTCCGCAGCGTCCCTTACCTCCGCAGGGAAATGATATCTTCACACCCGCCATCATGGCAGCGTCTGAGATCTTTGTACCTTTGTAAACTTTGACGGTCTTGTCGTCAGGCATGAATTTTACGTTGAATGTGACCATAATCACTAACGTATTGCAGAACAGTTCTTTAAAAGGTCTGTCAGTAAAAGATGTACCATAGTTCCGCGACGGCAATCACCGTGACGATCGCCGCAACGATCAACACGGCCGACCTGTATCTTTCTGCCATCAGGATATCGTGTGTGTTCGTACCTTTATCCATGATCGGGTGGTCCTTTCTTTTCCTTAGATAATCCACAACCCCTAGATCGTTACATGCCAGGGTCGTCATAGCCCACCTCTTCCCGAACATTCCCCTGCCTCTCGCATCATATCCAATCCAGGTCAAAATAACCATTAGGAGGATTACTATCATCGCCATCACAGATGCCGTCAGGAAAAATGCATCGTACATGAATGGTCACCGGAATTATCACATAAAACCATTACCGCGTCGTTAACCGCTGTTATCAGAAAACGAATTATCATGGAACACACATCACGGTCGCATGAAGGTCGCAGGGTTTATCAGAACTACACTTTTGGATTGGGATGGCTATGTGGCATGCACGATCTATCTTGCAGGTTGCGACTTCAGATGCCCATATTGTCATAACAGGGACCTGGTCCTACATCCCGATACCTTGGATGAGATGGACCTTGAGAAGATCTACAAATACATAGAGGACAACTCGGATTTCCTGGACGGTGTCGTGATATCTGGTGGAGAACCGACCCTGAACAAGGAACTTCCATTCCTGATCAAACAGTTAAGATCCCTTGGAATGAAGATCAAGATCGACACCAACGGCTATCATCCTGAGGTACTGGATGATATCATAGGTGCCGGTCTTGTGGATAAGGTGGCAATGGACATCAAGGCCCCATTGACGAAGGAGAGGTACAGTGCTGTTACTGGACAAGACATCGATCCCGAAAAGATAAGGAAAAGCATTGGCATAATCATGAACTCCGGGATAGATTACGAATTCAGAACCACCGTCGCACCTATACTCATCAAGCCTGAAGACATCGAATCGATCTGCAGGGAGATCAAAGGCGCCAAATGTTACTGCATCCACCAATTCAGACCTAAGATCTGTCTGGATGATAGATTGGAGGTACTGGATCCTTACAAGGAATCCGTCGTTCTCGGAATGGGAGAGACCGCAAAAAGGTTTGTTAGGGACGTGAAGATCAAAGGAATTTGATCACTTCAAAAAATTCTCTATCTTCGCCTTGGATGCCGCACAGCTCATCCCGCTTGGATCGTTCATGAAGATGTGATCGACCTGAACGTTTTCCTTGAACATCTCTATGACCTTATCGCTCTTGCTGAATATCCCCGCTGAGAGTCCGTATTCAGATGTGTTCATAACTTCCCAGGCATCTTCAAGATTCTCAACTATCTGAACTGACAATATTGGCAGGGCGCAGTCGATATTGTTTAGATCGTGTTCTTCCGACAAACCAGTGACGATCGCTGGAATTACAAAGAATCCCGCTTCGGTCGCCTCGTCCCTTACCTGTTTACCGCCGAAGATCAGATTGTCTTTGACAGATTGCACATATCTTAGGAAATCCTGCATCTGCGATTCTGAGATCACGGGGCCTATCGTGGTCTCCCGTTCTGCGGGGTCGCCTACGACCATCTTCTTTGCCTCGGCAAGAAGAGCATCCATGAAAGATTTTTGTTCCTCGGCCATGACGACGACCTTAGAGCACGAATCGATACGCTGCCCGCTGTACGAGAATGCCGATCTTATGATCGCCTTGGCCACTTCCTTGATGTTCGAAGGCTTGTACACCAGGATCGGATTCATTCCCTTGATCTCATTGATAAATGCGATGCTGTCATCGGCCTGTAAGAACATCATATCCTCCATTCTTTTGCCTGAACCTATTGCAATGATCCCCGCAATATCAGGATTGTTCACCAATGAATCAGTGGCCTTTCCGTTTCTATCAAGGATCAGATTCAATACACCATCAGGCAGACCGGCAGAAGTAAGGATATCGTACATTGCGTATATCGGAAACGGCGAATACTTGGATGGCATCAATACGACTGCATTGCCTGCCAGCATTGCGGTCATAGCATATCCCATCGGTGATGCCAAAGGTGAATTGTATGACGATACGACAGCCCAAACGCCGATTGGCTTGCCCTTGACGACCTTGATCCTCTTGCATGCCTCTTCCAAGACATCGATGACCTTGTCTACTTCCCTTATTGATTCACTTCTTATCATACCCACACTTATTGTCAAAATGGCAGCAAACCGATATCTCTGCCTTTTAATGACACCCAATACTTCCTCGAATATCTCTATCCTCTTCGCAACATCGGTATTTGACCACTTTTCAAAGACTTTGATTGCAACTTCCACGGCTCTGTCGGTAATGCCTTCATCCGGTTCCTGAAAATTTCCGAAGAATATACTCTGATCGATTGGACTGCCGACGGGAAAATCACGGCCTGATGCGATCTTTAGACCTCCGACATAGTTCGGATAGTCCTTTCTTTCAGTGTACAGAACCGCATTGAATGCTGCATCAAAAAGACGATCCTCGTCTGTTCCTTTAGATATCTCCGTGACTGTATGAGTGTCCGTCATATTATCAACGCATGTATACGCGGATGTATGTAAAACCTTTTGACAGCGATATAAAACGTGTAACGATTAAATACAAATGATGCTTAATCCGACCGACGGACTCGTGGTCTAGGGGTTATGACGTCGCCTTCACACGGCGGAGGTCGCCGGTTCAAATCCGGCCGGGTCCACCATCTTTTCATTTTTCTGGACATTGAAATCATGTTTGATCTCATCGACACCCGTCCTTACACACAAGATATATATTCTGAAGGATGTATAATGTAAGTAATGTAAGAATTGTAAAGTATTCCTTACTATATATGATGGGTGATTACATGGAAACTGCAAAAGTGACAAGCAAAGGACAGATTACAATACCTGCTGACATAAGAAAGGAGCTCGGCCTTGATACAGGAGATAGATTGGCATTCTTGAAATATGGAAACAAGTACGTCATTCTGAATGAGAAGAATATTGATTATGGAGCTTTGTTCATAGATCCAGATGAAGAACGTATTTGATCACATTACTTATTATCAATTATTCTATTTTTTTTAATAATAAACAATATTTATCTATTAGAAAAATAATGACCTATTCAGATGAATAGCCTGAACATCGAAGATGCCGCACCTGATTTCTCCATTCCTTCAACTAACGGAGGAACATTCATACTTTCGGAAAGAGTGAAAAAAGGTTCGGTCCTATTGTATTTCTATGTTACAAATTACGGTCATACGTGTACAGACTACATGGCCCTCATGAATGAAAGAAAGACAGAACTGGATGGTCTTAATGTTTCGTTGGTGCACATAAATCCCGAGAGCATTGAGAATCACCGTGAGTGGATGAAACATACGGATGCACAATTCGAACATCTGTCTGATCGAGATCAAACGATTAGCAAAATGTATGGAGCTATAATCACAAGAGCAAGAAGTGAGAAACTCATCGGCTATACGAATCGAGAATTTTTTCTGATCGGTGAAGATATGAGAATAAAGTATATCTGGAGGGCATATTGGCCAACAGATGTTGTACCGATGTCAGAACTGATTACCAATATCAAAAAGGCTCTTCCTCAAGATTGAATTGACAAAGGCGACATACAATGGACGAAGAGACAAAGAAAATCATAGACAAGACAAAGGAAACATGCCTCGATGGTCAATTCGTTGAAAGAAGAACACTTTTAAGACTATTGTCTCTTGATCCGGAATCTGATGAATGCGAATACCTTGGAAGATCGGCAAGAGAGGTCTCCAATATCCTGACAGAAAACATCGCTACCATTGGCTCTTCCATCGGTATCGATCTGTGTCCATGTTCCATGAGTTGCAATTTCTGTGCTCTCGGTAAAAAATGGGGACTTATCGATGATGAATACGTGCTGTCCGATGAGATCATCATCAGCTTAATTCGCGATGTCCATGGTCGTGGTTATAATAAATTCACACTCAGAACGACGGAATTTTACGATCTTGACAAATTGTGTGACCTGGGTAGAAAGATCAGAACTGAGATATCAGGCAATTATATTCTGACCGTAAACACCGGAGAGCTAACATTGAGTATGGCCAAAGATCTCTACTCAGCAGGATTCAACGCCGCATACCATACTGTTCGTCTGAGAGAAGGAATCGATACTCCGATCAAACCCGAGACAAGGATTGCCACGATGAAGGCAATTCGAGAATCCGGACTTATTTTGGGCTGCGGATTGGACCCTGTCGGAATAGAGCACACAAATGAGGAGATCATTGACAGACTCGAATTGTTCAG
>Ga0172378_10002387_pt1 | contig 17595 bp, 9 predicted proteins | sample GrowelOW332metaG_FD_119755 | JGI IMG/M metagenome (GOLD analysis project Ga0172378, IMG submission 119755) | Groundwater microbial communities from an aquifer near a municipal landfill in Southern Ontario, Canada - Pumphouse #3_1 metaG | ecosystem: Environmental > Aquatic > Deep subsurface >... | reverse complement strand
TTGAAAATAGAATTTCCTGAAGAATATTGTACTGGTTATGTAGTATAAAGACCCCTAATGTTATATTCAAATAAGTTTTGACATTACTTTTTTAAAAGATGTCTTTATCATTACAGTAAACTTCCCACGCATAACAATGTAATCCTGCATTTATTCCTTTTCCCCGGAAAATCTTCAACTTTCTTAATTTTTAGGCTGTCTGTTCATGTTTAGTTTTTAGAATCATTTTATCAGATACTTTTTCTCCACCAGGCGATAGCTGAGAACATGTATGTATTTTTTTATTGCTCTTATTTTTAACCGTTTATTAAAAAGTTACGGGATACCCAATCCCCAAAAGCTGCTGAAATTAAATTTATTGATTTTCCCCATTAGTAAAAGTTTTACATGATTGATTATTGTAGTACATTTGTTTTGATGCATACTGATAATGTTTTGCTTAAAAATTAAATTTTTACTACTATTGGGGTTCGGGTTGGTGTAGTTCGCGTAGTGAATTACATTAACTCAATATTATCAGTCTGTCCCTAAGAGTAGACTGATTGCACCAACCCGAACCCCATTATCTGCAAGCCCGAAGGGATTACAGATAATAGTAAATTAACAAAATCAAGGTGCTGTTTTTTTTCTGGTCTCCAGTATTTTATTGAACTTGTAAAAGTTCAGTTCTTTTATCTAAAATATTAAATGACAACGATAAAGTCTAATACATATTCAGGTTCTTTTGTGGCAGGAGCCCTTCTTCATGATGAGACTACGGCCATGTTGCCATTGCTGATGGATGAAACCGGCAGAGACATATTAGTGCAGCAGGAAATTGAAAAGAATGAATATCTTCATATTCAGACCAGATCTTCCCGAAAACGGGTAATGTCTGAAATCAATAAACGATTTAATAATGAAACTATTGATTTCTGGGAACATTATAAAACATTAAATCATCAGGAGCAACTCTTTATGTTGCTATATGTTGTACTGGATACATATAAACTTCTTTTCGATTTTCATGTGGAAGTAACAATGGCAAATCTGAATGAAGGCAAAACCTCATTATCCGAAAACTATTTCAGGATATTTATAAATCAAAAAATACTTGAGCATCCTGAACTCAGTAAATGGACTGATAAAACTATTAGTAAATCTATTTCAGTTTATTTGACAATGCTCCGTCAGGCAGGACTACTGGCCGTAAACAGTAAAAAATTTAAACACATAACACTTACCTCAGACTTTTACGAATACTTTATAAAAACAGAAGAAATATGGTTTTTAGATGCTTGTTTTTTGTCCAGAAAAACACGGGATTCAATAATTAAGAAATTTGTAATGAAAAGGAAAAAGAGACTATGACTACTGAAGAACTATATAAAAAATTAGAAGAGCCTTATTTTCAGGAAAATACACAGGAAAGTATATTTACAAATGTATATATATTCCCCTATGACATAAAAGAAGAAAATAAAGTTCTCTCAGACATAAAAAACTTTAAGAAAAGATTAATCAGACCCTCCAATAATTTAGATCTTTTATATATAGATATCTTTCAGTTTATTATGGACTATCTTGAATCAAAAAACTTTGGGAAAAGAGGTCCTTTGCTGGAATATTTTCAAAGTAAAGAAAAGGAAGGTATTGATATGACAGGCGTAATAACTCAGAAAATATATAACGACAATACAGAAATTCTAAAAAATCTAAAAAACAAGATTACAGATTTTTTAGGAAAGAATGTTGAAAATAACGATGGATTAAAAAGGTCCATCGTTATTTTATATGGTTTCACTAATATATATCCATATGTTAGAGTAAACCAGTTCCTCTCCAGTTTTGAAGAATATAACAGGGGTGAGCATTTTAAACTTGTATTATGCTACCCGGGTGAAGCTACAGATACATCCTTTAGCCTTTTTGGCGTTTTAAAAGACAATCATGCATACAGAGCACAAATTTTAAGTTAAAATATTTCCAGCCTAAATAAACTATTTTATTATGAACTCAGAACAATTAATCAACATATACGAAAACGAGATAACCCGTAATATCAATCCGGCAGTCGCAGCCAATAAAATGGATGCTGAAACCATAACGATTGAAATAAAAGAATATGTGTTTAGTGACGATATTATTAATTCTCTTTATCGTGTTTTAAATACAATAAAAGGTAACGGATTAACCGATAAAAAAGGTATCTGGATTAATGGATATTATGGTTCAGGGAAATCCCATTTTTTAAAGTATGTTCATTATTGTATGAATCCTGATACAAGTGAAAGAGCTTTTAATCATTTGTATAACGAGTTAGACAAAAAAGATATATTTGATCCAAATACACATCTTGAATGTGCAAAAACTGATTTTACAGTTTTGCAGCGCTGGTTCTCAAAAGCAAACATTGACGATATATTATTTAATGTTCAAACATTTTCTGATACAGAAAACAAGGGCAGAGGAACTTTTACAAATGTGTTTTTCAATATGTTTAATAAAAGCAGGGGGCTTAACGGAAGTAATATAAGATTAGCTGTACTGCTGGAAAATAAACTGAAAGAAGGTGGAAATTTTGAAAATTTCAAAAAGAAAATAAAAGAGGAAAGTTTTGACTGGGATTCTGATTATTCAATGTTAACTCATACAGAATTGGAAACAGTACTTAATGTTGCCAAAGAGTGCGATCAATCAATAGATACAGACTCCCTGAAAAATGCTTTTTTAGATAAAGAAGCCTTCCAGGTAACCATTGATGTATTTACAAAAGAGTTAAAAAAATATCTGGATAAATTCGGTGATAATGCCAGAATAGTATTTTTGGTTGATGAGGTATCGCAGTTTATTAATAACAATAAGGATGTACTTTTAGATCTTCAGGATTTAGTAGAGCATACCAGTAATACCTGTGGTGACAAAGTAATAATAGCATGCACTGCACAGCAAACCATGGATGAAATGGCTGACGGAACAGGTGTGTCATCTATTAATAAATTAGATGAAGTAGGTAAAATTATGGGACGTTTCGAAACCAGAGTCTCACTTCAAAGTACCGATCCGTCTTATATAACAAAGAAACGTATTCTTGCCAAGAAAGGTATATATGAAGATGAGCTTGGAAAGTTGTATGATGATAATAAAGATGCGATACAATCTCAGTTCTTTACAGATAATCAGCAATATAAAGAATACCAGGATAAAGAAGATTTTACAGCAACTTATCCGTTTGTACCATATCAGTTTGAACTTATTTCAAAAGTTTTTGAAGGATTTCAGTCTAAAGATTATGTACAAAAAGAAGTTAAAGATAATGAGCGGTCAATATTAAAAATTACACATGTAACTGCTCAATACGAAAAAGATAAATATATAGGATATTTTGTTCCCTTTGACGCATTTTATAATAAAATGATGGAGCAGAATTTTATACATAAAGGACACCGGGCTATCGAGCCTGCCCTTAAGCTTAAATGGAAAGATGACACTCAAAAAGCTTTTGCTCTGCGTGTAATTCATGTATTATTTATGATCTCAAATTTAAGTGAACAAAATCGTCAGCAGCTTGAACCAACTATAGACAATCTTACATGGTTACTGATTGATAGTCTTGATAATAACAGAAAAGAATTAAGGGAAAAAATTACTGAAATTACAGAAGTTTTACAGAAAGAGAATATAATAAGAGAAGAAAAGGGAAGTTTCTATTTTTATAATGAAGATGAGGCAGAACTTTCTTCAATTATTAAAAATACTGTATCACGTGATATGGAATATGAATTAGATACTTTTAATAAAGAAATATTAAGTAAAGTATTGACAAAAATCTCGTCTAAATATAATGCAGCATTGCGTTCTTTTTCTATTCAGGTAAGTATAGACGGAAAGACTATTGTAAATGTTGCAAATCCTGATTTAAAAGTTGTTTTCACTCTTTTTGATTCTACCAGTATATCTAATCTTTCTTTAAATAATGATAAAAAGTGCATGGTTGTATGTATTCATGAAATATTAAATGAGAACGCTAAAATAAGAGATGAATATAGAAACTATTGCCGTGTAATGAATTACATTAGGGTAAATCAAAACGTTTCAAATAAAGTACGCGAAAAATCAATAGAGAATTTTAGAGAAAGATATCGTAATTTGATGACTAATATTTTGTTGCCAAAGTTTACAGATTTTATAAATCATGCACCTGTTATAACAGGCCCTAATATAATAGATAATTCTGTTCTTTCAGGGAAAACCGGAAATGACAGATACGAAACAGCATTAAAAGAGCTGATAGAATTAAATTATAATAAACTTAATCTTATAAAAAAATATCCTCATACTACTGATGAATTAAATAAATATCTGGATAAAGCAAATGAATTTAAAAATACAGAACTTGATGTTTTATCAGATGCCGAAAAAGTAGCAGATGAAATTATAAAAATAAGAGCTATACCTATATCATTGGCTGATTTAGTGAATATTCTGGATAAAGCTCCTTATGGATGGCCCGTTACATCAATTTTGGGTGTATTAATAGATTTGAATAAACATAAACTGCGCAGCTTTAATTATAAACATGAAAAAAGATATCTTTTAAAGAATTTTATAAATAAGGCTCAAAGCAAAAAAGAATTTCAGTCTTTGGAGATTGTAAGTATGCAGCGCATATCTCAAGAAGTAATTGTTAAGCTGGGTAAAGACTGGCAAACAATTTTTAATGAACCACTTGTTTCGGTAAAAGACGGTGATGCATTGTTTAACGAAATATCAGGACCTCTTTTAGCCGAACAGATAGAAAAATTTCAGGAGGGCAGAAACAGAGCAGGTAAATATGTATTTGTTAAAGCTTTTGACTGTTTAATAGATGAAATACAAAAGATAAAAATTATTTCTGATCCTGAGGTTATGTATCTTAAGATAAGTGATAAGGCAGAAGAACTGGCTTTAAAGGTTAATCAGTGCAATTCGCTGTTGGGGATGATGGACAATACCAGATTTATGCAGGAATATAATTCTATAATAAATTTTGTTAAAACCAGAAAAGAAGAAATCAATGATTTGGAAGGTGATTATTCCAATCAATTGCAGATACTGGATAATCTTTTAACAGATGAAAATCCTGTCAATTCATTAAAAACTGCAAGCAAAGTATATAAAGAATTACAGAAAGCACTTACTGATGCTGTTTCTAACATGAAAAGCAGTTTGATAAATAAATATACTGCTATGTATGATTATATCGATGGTGTGGCTGAAACCAATAATGTGTCAAAAGAAGCTTATAAACCATTGACAGGATATATAAATAAAATTGAGAATTGTAATAAAGTAGGGCAGTTAAAGATATTTGAAATTAGTCTGGAAAAAGAAAAAGGAGACTTAAGAACTTGTATTTTAAATATAGCTGCACAAAGGACTTCTAATCCCGTGCAGCCTAAACCGGAGACTGAACATAATCCCGAACCCGGAACAAATGATAATTCAGGTAATAAACATGATGGTGTACCAGAGAATAATTCCGAAATAAAAAATGAAAAAGTTGTTACAACGACTCCTGCTGAAAAAACACCTGCTACTAAGTATTATACAATTAAAAAACCTGATAAGATTATTAAAACCACTGATGATGTTGATAAATATGTCGGCAAAATACGTGAAGATTTGAAGAAATTAATCGATGATGATAACATAGTAATTGTCAATTAATTTTTATAAAAAGAGAAACAACATGAAAACAGATCATATAAAGAAATTTGCGGTACAGGCCAGAACTAATTTAATATCTCAGGTTTCAGATGCTCTTGTAAAACTTGGCTATAATAGTGAAACTTTTGATTTTAAGGAAGAACCAATACCTGCTGAAGGTGGTTATGTATTTCAGGGACACATGCATAATGATTCTAACAATACTTTTTTAAATCAGTGGGAAAATCTAAAAGATGAATTAAAAAAGCATAAAGTTGAAGACTTAACAGAAGAGGTAGCCTATACATGGTTTAACAGAGTAATGGCTGTTAAAATATTAGGAGAAAACGGCTATATAAAACCAATTCTGGATCCTTTAAGTGATAATGTAAGCACACCGTTATTAATAAGTAATGCAAAAAACGGAGATGTACCAAAATTAACCAAAACAGAGAGAGAACGTTTTGATATATTGATACTCGATGAGACAAAGGAAAGTGAATTGTTCTCATTATTATTTGTAGCATATTGCAGAAACTATCCTCTTATAAGCCGGGTATTTGGGAATATTGATGATTATAAACAATTGCTTATTCCTGATTTATTAGGTAGTAACGGACTTGTAACTATGTTGCAAAACACTGATATTATTACTGATGATGATTATAAACAGGCAGAGCTTATAGGATGGTTATATCAGTTTTATATATCCGAAAAGAAAGCTGAAGTATTTGCAGGCTTTAAGAAAAAGAAAAAAGCAGATGCCAATACTCTTCCTGCAGCTACGCAGATATTTACTCCAAACTGGATAGTTAAATATATGGTAGAAAATACAGTAGGGCAGGTATGGCTGGATGCAAATTCTGATTCGGATATAGCTAAGGATATGCCCTATTATATAAAACCGGACGTTTCTTATAAACCAACTCCGATAATAAGTGAGGCTAAAGATTTAAAATTGCTGGATCCGGCATGTGGTTCAGGGCATTTACTGGTTGAAGGATTTAATATTTTAATGAAATGTTACGAGGAAGAATTTTATGAACCAAAAGAAGCTGCCAGGGCTATACTAAAAAATAATTTGTTTGGTCTGGATATTGATCTGCGGGCTGCACAACTTGCAAGATTTGCAGTATTATTATTGGCTGCCAAAGCAGATCCGGATATACTGGTGGAAGATATTATTCCAAATATTTACGAGATGCCTGAACCCCGGGACTTCTCTGAAGACGAATTATGCTATTTCCTTGGCATAAAAAAAACTGATAAAGATATTACAGGCGATAAGTGTTTGAAAGAATTCTCCGTTGCTCTTGATCTGATGCAACAATCTAAGACATTAGGATCTATAATGAAGTTTAATCTGTCAGATGAGAGCCTGAATAAAATAAAAGAGCGTATAGAATACTGGAAATCAAATACTTCAGATAATGTGTTTTATTCTCCGAGTATAGAGGATTTAAAACCATTTTTAGATGTGTTATTAGTAATGACACAAAAGTATGAGGCGGTCGTGGCTAATCCGCCGTATATGGGAAGCGGTAACTTTAATGAAGAATTAAAGAAATATGCTACAAAAGAATATAAAGATAGTAAGTCTGATTTATTTACGATTTTTATGGATGTATGTAGATTATTTATAAAAAGCGAAGGCTTTTATTCAATGATAAATTTGCCTACATGGATGTTTACTTCTTCTTTTATGAAACTTCGTGAAATTTTATTGAAAGAAAATCAAATATGTTCTTTATTACATATGGGAAGAGGAATATTTGGGGTTGATTGGGGCTCTGTAACTTTTGTTTTGAAAAAGACTGAAAATAGGAATAATGGGCAATATTTTAGATTACATAAACGTAATTTTCAGCATATTGATGTATTAGATATAAAAGAAATATTTCTTAATGCTAAAAATAATCATAAATTCAAATTTGATTTTGATGCATATATTAAAGAAGATGAAAAAATAAAAATAAAGAAAATAGAAGATAGTTTATCTGGATCTAAAATATATTTTAGTATAAATCAGAATGACTTTAAAAAGATACCAGGATCTCCTGTAGCTTATTGGTTAAGTGAAAAAATGTTTGATGTTTTTACTAAAAATAAAACACTTGGTGAGATTGGTGATTCAAAAGTAGGATTGCAAACTGGCGATAATAATAGATTTTTACGTTTATGGAATGAAATTGATGTTAAAAAAACTTGTTTTGATGCCAGGGATAAAAATAGTGCTTTACAATCATCGAAGAAATGGTTCCCTTGTAACAAAGGTGGTGCAAGAAGAAAATGGTATGGTAATCAGGAATATCTAGTTAATTGGGAAAATGATGGTTACGAGATTAAGCACTTTACAGATATAAAGGGTAAATTAAGATCAGTAGTAAGAAATCCTGGTTTTTATTTTAAAGAATCAATTTCATGGGGTAAAATAACTTCTGGGGGTACTTCTTTTAGATATTATCCTAATGGTTTTGTTTTTGATGTTAATGGAATGTGTTATTTTACTAGTATAGATAGTAATATGATATTATTGATTGGATTGCTAAATTCATCATTATATTATAAAATAGCAGAAATTATTAATCCTACTTTGGCCTTAGAATGTGGAGATTTAGCAAAATTCCCAGCCCCCCCGGAATTAGAAATAGATATAAAAGATAGAGTAAAGGCCACTGTAAAAAATTGCATAGCTATTTCGAAGCGAGATTGGGATGCTCACGAAACTTCCTGGAATTTTAAGGAAAATGAATTTTTAAGAATAAAAAAAGAATCAGAATCTGCAGATCATAAAGAAGATGCAGAATTATCCTTAGTAAATCCCGGTAATTTAGAATCTCTGTATAATAAATATTGCGAAGAATGGCGTAATATATTTATGCAACTTCAAACAAACGAAGAAGAAATAAATAAGATATTTATAGATCATTACGATTTAGCCGATGAAATATCGTATAAAGTTCCGCTAAAAGATATTACAATACTTCAACAGGGAGAGATAAAAATAAATGACAATGATATAGAATTTCAGGGTAGAGAGATAATGTCTCAGTTTATCAGTTATTTGACAGGATGTTTTATGGGACGAAATAGACTTGATAAACCTGGTTTATGTATTGCATATCCCGATGCAACTTCTGAGGAGATTGCACCTTATTCTTATAATGGACACTTATTTGAAATAGATGATGATGGTATTATTCCACTTATGGATGCAGAAGTTAGTTTTCCGGATAATGGATTAAACAGAATTAAGAATACTATATCAATTATTTTTGGTGCAGAGAATCAGGTAGAAAATCTTAATTTCATAGAAAATCAATTAGGAAAAACTCTGGAGGAATATCTGGTAAAGGATTTCTATAATGACCATTGTAAGCGCTATAATAAGCGTCCCATTTATTGGTTATTTAGTTCGCCAAAAGGTGCATTTAAAGTTTTGGTATATATGCACAGATTAAATAAACATACTGTTGATAATATCAGGCAAAATTATTTATTACCTCATATTGGTAATCTAAAAAATCGTATAGAGGTGGCTGAAAAGGAAGTAAACGAAATGACTTCCAAAGAGAATAAAGCTTTCAATAATCTAAAAAATAATTTACAGGAATGTTTATCATATAATGATGATTTAAAACAAGTAGCTGCAGCTATGATTGAAATAGATTTAGATGATGGGGTGGTATTAAATTATGCTAAATTTAAGAATGTGCTTGCCAGAATCAAATAAAGGAATAAGAAAATAAGAGAAATTATCTGTTAGTAAAGGAAAAAGAAATGAAACTGATTGAATATATAAAACCATATTTTAAAAATAATGATAAGCTGCAGGTATTGTTCTTTTTTGATCCTGACAGAAGTCGCGAAAAAGAGATAGAAGAGCTAAAAGAGACTGATAAAGATATTTTAATTAAAGTATGTAAAGAAGACTGGTTCTCTCAGAAAGTATGGTTACAGCAAAATAAAGATGTATCTGTTAAGATGCTTTATTATCCGGGACAAAAAAGACCTTTTAGTCAGGAAGAAAAAGAAAATTTTGGGATGATGGGAGAGCTTTTGGCTAATGAAGAATTGCAGATAGATGATGCTGCTGTTATTATCCAGGAGCTTAATTTAAAAGTTTCAATGAAACCTTTGATTACTAAATATTTGTCTGAACTTAATGATGCAAAAATAAGGTCTTCTCTTAAAGGGTTGTTCATGCAGGATGAAGTATCAGAAAAAGATCTTCAGCGAGGTATTATCGGAGGTATCCTTAATGCCAGAAGTATGGAAGACTGGACTTCAGTTATGATGAGACTTGTAGATTTTAGTCTTGATAAATTTGCTGTTAAATGGAATGAAAAATATAAACGCATACAAAAAGCTAATCTTGCAGATGCTTTAAATGATAAAATTAAAGTTTATTTCGGAACGGTTTTAAAAACCGGATCTCATGAAGAACTCAGGGAGTTGGCTCTTAGGGTGAAGTATAATCTTATAACTCAGGGTATAGAGGTAAATGAAACGGATCCTTATTATACATATAAAATAAAGGATGCTTCTGCTCTGTTAAATCTGGAACAGATTAGAAAATCTTTTTATAATAAGTCCAGGGTCTCTGCTTTTTTTATTGAAGCCATGCAAAAGAATGGTGAGAATATTAAGGAGAGTAAAATTGTAGAGTGTTATGGCTATAATATAATATACAGTCATTATAATGATGCATTGCGTTTATGTTTGTTATCCTCAATTTTGAGTGATTATTTAAAGGAGGGCAAAGATGTTAAGGATGCTTTATTGCTTTTGGATCAACATACTTCAGATGATAATTATTTTAAGTATGCTGTTAATTTTCTTTTAAATGCGATTGGCTTATCAGAACTTATGAGCTCTTGCAGGTCTTTTAATTTTGATAATAATCCTTATACATTTATTGAAAAATATGTTGGAAAGGATACTTCCACAGATCATTATTCTAATATTGATTTTTTATACCGTAAATCTTTATATCATTTTTATAAGAAGGATGATTATACAGAAAATCAGGTATCTAAAGATTTATGTGAGGAGCTGAATGAGAATCTTATTAAATTGAAGAGGGAAGTTGATGCTAAGTATTTAAGTGTGGTTTATGATTTGAATTTTTCATGGATGAAGAGTCTTAAATCATATAATTTCGATTATAAAAAAATTAAAGAAGATAACGGCAAATATTTCCATTTGCAGTACGATTTTTTTGATGATTATATCTCTAAAGAAACCAGTAAAATTGCCGTGATTATCAGTGACGGATTAAGGTATGAAGTTGCTGAGGAGTTATCGGGTATTTTGCAGAAGAACAAAAATTTTGTTAAAAATGAAATAACCTGGAGTCTTGCTTCTGTTCCTTCTACCACACTTTTTGGTATGGCTAATTTACTACCGTGCAATACTGGAAAATATCTTGGTAAAAAAGGAATAGAGTTAGATGGCATTAGTACAAATGGCATGAATAATCGTGCAATGATTTTAGAATCATCACAAAAATCAGCAGGCAGAACTACCATGGCTGTCTCTGCACAGGATATATTGAAGAATAATGCTAAAGATAACAGAGAAATTTTTAAAACAAATATAGTTTATGTTTATCACGATCAGATAGATTCCATGGCTCATTCTAAGGGTCATGAATATCATGCTGTTGATGGTTCTGAAACTGCTGTAAGTGATTTGGCTAAACTGGTTTCTAAAATTATAAACTCTAATGTAACTAAGATTATCATAACTGCTGATCACGGATTTTTGTATCGTGATTCAAAGATAGAGGAGCAGGATAAGATAGACTGGCCGGGAATGGGTTCTGCGGTAGAACAGGGGGCACGTCATACGGTTGTTAAAAATCATATTCCCTCTCTGGAACAGGGCTTGTCTTTTGATTTAAAGAATACTACAAAATATAAGGATGATTATCAGGTGCATACTCCTGTTTCCACAAATCGCTTAAAAGGGCGTGGTGTTACCTATGAGTATACTCATGGTGGTGCGAGTCTTCAGGAACTTGTTGTACCGGTGATAACAATTTCTTCTTTAACTGAAAAACAAACCCGCAATAAGCAGAAAGTGGGTATTCAGCTAATTGGTAATAAGTGGAGTGTAAAGTCTAATGTTTTAAAAGATATTCAGCTTTTGCAGCTTAATTCTATTTCTGATTCTTATTTAAAACGTACTGTCGAAGCAGGTCTTTATGAGGATAAAAAGTTAGTTTCAAATATTAAAAAATTAGAATTTAATATGACTGGCAAAAGTCCTTCTGAGAGAATGCTTACTACTTCTCTGACATTGCAGATGAAGACTTCAGGGTCTTTACTGAATCTTAGAGTTTATGATGTGGAGGATAAATTAAATCCTTTGATTGATGTGTCTGTAAAAAATAATACATTGATAGAAAGAGATTTCGATTTCTAAAGAACTAATAATATTCTGTTAACCAAGAAAATGGATAAAATAAATCAATATTTTGAAGGACGTGTTGTCCGCAAGGATCTTGCAAATATAGTAAAGGGGAATTTACCGGTTCCGACTTTTGTTGTAGAGTATTTGCTGGCTCAGTATTGTGCTACTGATGATAAGGACCTTATTCGTGACGGAGTGGAGAAGGTGAAACAGATTATTAGTAATAATTATGTTCATCGCGCAGATGCTGAACGTATAAAAGGTCAGATTCATGATGAGGGCAGTCACATGATTATTGATAAGGTTAGTGTAGAGTTAAATGACGGTAAGGAGAACAGATACGAAGCCTCTTTAACTAATCTGGATTTGAAAAGTATTCCTTTAAATGATCAGACGGTTAAGAATAATCCCAAGTTACTTAGCGGTAACGGGGTGTGGTGTATCGTTCGTGTTTGTTACGATAATGTGAGTGAGGGACTGGATAATCGCTGGGGAATTAGTTCGCTTAAACCTATTCAAATTTCCGGAATAGATATTCAGGAATATATAGATTTAAGAAAAGAATTTACAACTGAACAATGGATAGATTTGTTAGTTAAAAGTATAGGCCTGGAACCCTCTAACATGAACAGACGTGCTAAATTTATTCAACTCTCACGTTTACTTCCTTTGATTGAAAATAATTTTAATTACATGGAGTTAGGCCCTAAGGGTACAGGTAAATCTCATATTTTTCAGGAATTTTCTCCTCATGGTGTTCTTGTTTCAGGAGGTGATGTTACTTCTGCCAGATTGTTTGTGAAATATTCCGGTAACAGAGAAATCATGGGGCTTATAGGATACTGGGATGTGGTGGCATGGGATGAATTTGAACATCAGCCCGGTAAACATGTAGATCCTGTAATGATAGATACCATGCAGAATTATCTGGCAAATAAATCTTTTAATCGTGGTAAAGGATCTCATGAGGCTTCTGCTTCCATGTCTTTTATAGGTAACACTAAACATACGGTGGCTTATATGCTTAATAATTCTCATCTTTTTGAGTCTGTTCCCCTGGCTTTTCAAAAGGGTGCTTTTTTAGATCGTATACATATGTATATTCCTGGTTGGGAGGTGCCTATTTTAAAAAAGAGTTCTTTTAATACTTCCTTTGGCCTGATAACGGATTATCTTGCTGAAGTTCTTCACGGTATGCGTCGTAAGGATTTTACAGGTCTGATGACAGATAAGGTGACCTTCGATAGTAGTCTTTCTGAACGTGATTCCAATGCTATTAGAAAAAGCTTTTCTGCTTTTGCTAAACTAATATATCCTGACAGAATTATTTCTGATGCGGAAGTTTTTGAATTGGTTGATTTTGTTACAGAATGTCGTAAGAGAGTTAAGGATCAATTATATAAAATCGATGAAACCTTTAAAGCTGATCCTGCAAAGTTTATTTACACTATTAAAGCTACAGGTGAAAAGGTAACTGTTGAGACGCTTGAAATGCTGAACAATAATGTTCGTTATGCAGATAATTTGAAAGAAGAATCTGTAATTAACAGTACTGAGCCGGGAAGTATTTCAATATCCGAAGTTAAAAATACGGAGGATGATACAAAATTAAAGCCTTCAGAAGGTGTTCTTAGTAATTTGACTAAAAAAATAAAGAACAAAATAAATAATAGTTTTGAGCCTTCATTAAAAAACATTTCCATAAGAGATAATCAAAAGGGTGTATCTTATAAAACTATTTTTGCATCACATTTATCAGGAGCCAGGAGCATTCGTATAGAAGATCCTTATATCCGGATGTATTATCAGATGCGTAATTTAGTGGAATTTATAAGTATGATTGTTAGATTAAAGAAACCTGAAGAGCAGGTAGAATTACATCTTGTTACATGGAATGATGATGAGCATATGGCAACTGCTAAAAGTAGTTTTGATGAAATTCAGGAGTCAGCAGCTAATGTAGGAGTGGATTTTACTTATGAGTTTAAAAAATTTCATGACAGAAAAGTTGTTACAGATACCGGCTGGGAAATATTATTAAGCAGAGGTCTCGATTTTTTTGAGCCCCATGGAAGTCTCTCTGTTGAGGATGTCGTTCAGGAAAGTAGGTCTTGTAAAGCCTTTACTGTTACTTATTGTAAGGGGAAATAATATAAAGATACCGGACTATCTCGAGTTAGTTTTTAAATAAAAAAGTTAGCTGGAAATTAAAATTTTTATATATGTAACCAGTAACTTGTGCAAGCAACAATTTCCGTAAATAAAGGATACAGAAAAATAAAAAGAATTATAAATGTCCACAAACAAACAAGCCGTAATCCGTTACCGTGCACTCGATAAATGTTTCAGTAACTTCTGGAAGCGCTTCTACATAGAAGATCTGGTAGAAGAATGCTGTAAGGCTATTTATGATTTTTCCGGCACAAGAGACGGTGTAAAAAAACGGCAGGTTCTGGACGATATTCAATTTATGGAAAGCGAAGAAGGCTATTCCATACCGCTGGACAAAATAAGAGACGGGAAAAGAAAGTATTACAGATACATAGACAAAAACTTTTCTATAAATAAACAACCACTTACACCGGCAGAAGCAGAGCAACTGAAGAATACCATCTTTATGCTTAACAGATTTGACGGATTACCGGATTTTGACTGGATGAAAGAGGTTGTCGCCAGATTGGAAAACGCTTTTAAGCTTAAAAGTAACGATACGAGTGTTGTAAGTTTTGAGCAAAATATTTACCTTAAAGGGTTGAGTTATTTTTCCAAGCTGTTTAATTCTATAATAAATAAACAGGTACTAAAAATCCTTTACAGAGTCTCGTTTAATACGCCTTGTAAATATATCATACATCCCTATTTCCTTAAACAGTATAATAATCGCTGGTTTTTATTTGGATTAACCAATATAGATGGTGAAAATAAGATAATGAATATGGCCATAGATCGAATAGATCATATTGAGGATGTTCATTTGCCATATATTGAAAATACGAAAACAGATTTTAATGAATATTTTGATGATATAGTGGGAGTCTCTGTCTCCTACAAAAACGAAAGCAAGGTCGAAAAAATTGTACTTAAAGTAGACAATGTTATTTATAATTACATAGAATCAAAACCAATTCATCCGTCTCAAACGGAAAAAGAAAGGACTAAAGACTATGCTGTTATAGAATTAACATTGATTCCAAATTTTGAATTCGAAACAGTATTACTGGGATTCTCAAACAAACTGGAGATACTAAGTCCCGATTCTTTACGTCTAAGAATATGCAAACGGGCAAGTGATATCCTTGAGAGAAATAAAAGATAAAATATCCCTGTCCCAAAATCATTGCGGACTAACCATTTTTCATTTATAATTACATTTTTTTTGCAATGCAGATACGCTGCATAGTTTCCTGTCATCTTTGTGAAATAATTAAACAAATGTATGATATGAAAACAATTTTTTTTGTAAAAGATTTATTTTTAATGAGAAAATGTATTTTAAACACACAAACCAATTATTTAAAACTATTAATTATTTCGTGTTTATTAGTTAATCTCTTTTATTCTTGTGATAAGGACGATACTGATTTTTTAACTTTAAGTACTTCAGAAAAAACATTGAATTATGATGATGAATACCAAATTGATGCAACTTCAAGTTCTGATATTAAATATACAGTAGAAGATGATTATCACGCAAGTGTTTCGGAAACAGGATTGGTTAAAGCCAGATTTGTAGGGGAAACAAATATTGTATTAAATAATTCGTCTGAAGAGAAGATCTTTAAACTTACTGTTGCGCCAAAATATAATTTGTATCCGGAACCTGATGTTGAATTTGGTGCAACAAAGAATTCTGTAATAAGTAAATTTGGTTCAGATTATTCAGAGTCAGATTCTGGTATTGGATATATAAATTATTCATCAGCAGCACCTATAATTATGTTTACTTTTGATGATAACGATAAACTTTCCTCATTTGCTGTTATGGTTAAAACAGTCTATTCTTCAAAAATAGTGGATTTTTTAGGTGAAAGATATTTTCCAACAGGAGAAAAAAATGATGTATTTTATTTCATAAATGGATTACCAGATGAGACATCAACTATGTTAGTAATGGTAAGTTTATATAATGTTTCATATTGGATGATTATATATTCTACTTATCCGCCTTCCAGTAAAAGTATTAAAAATATAAGTTTTATGGATAGATCAATTGATTTTGATAATCTATTAAAGAAATTAGATTGACAAAAAATCAATAATTTTTTAAATGCAAAGATTTTAAAATCAGTGCATCAGTGTTTCTGATTTGTGTGAATTCTATGGCCTAAAATAATCATAATTTTTATGACTAGTATAGGATGTAGTGGTCAAACCTTCAAATTCAGTTCTTAAGCTATTTTACAGGAGAGAGTTTTATAATTTATTATGGACTGCATAATTTATTGTTGTCTTTAATTGAAGACTAACACCCTAATTTAATTTCTTATTTAACATAAAATATTATTAATATTTAAAAACTTTTTTAAAAATGGAAAAATTTATTTTTACTCTAATTGTCTTATTTACAACTTTCAACGCTTTTTCTCAAAAGCAATTAGACAAGTTATCATTTGAGAATTCTCAAAATTCATCAGTATATGAAAAGATAAAAAACAATACTAAAATAATGGAATATACTGCTGCCGATGGTTCTGTTTTAGATGTCGGAGATACTCTTGTTATAGGATACCCTTCAGGTAAAATTACCAATACAACAGCTGTTGGAGCAGGGAATACATACGGAGCCGGAATAGCAAGTTCAAAAACAAAAAGCAGTTTTCAAACCATAATAATGGGAAAACCTGCCGGATTTGGGACTATTATGGGTGCAATGAATGGTCAGGCTCCTCAAAATGCTGGTTCTGAAATGCAGGGCGAAAACGTAATAATTTCTGAAATGAAAGCCTATCATAAAGGTAGTAGAAAAAAACCTCTTAAATTAACAATTCTTTTGGGTGAACCACATGGCCGTGCTTTTGGAATAAATAAATATATGTCAGTTACAGATTATGAAAAATCGGTATTGGCCGGAGAAATTAAAAGTATTAACGCACCATTAACAAGGGAGGAAGCTATTGCAAAGCTGAAAGAATCAAAAGATTTAATGGATTTAGGCGTGATAGATCCGGCGAAGTATGCAAAGCTTAAAAAGGAACTGATTCCAATAATAACCAATAAATAGCGATCAGTTATTGCTTCGATTTAGCTGAATTTACGAAACAATAAAAAAACAATTTACAATGCAGCTCCACTGCATAAGTACTTTACATATTTGTATAAAATCAAAAACAAGTTTTTTGATTTTATGCTTATATCATTCCGGCAACAGGGGAGTATTTAAAGCTCTTAACTGTAAAGAGTATGACAAAATTTAATATTTTTTTTATGGCTTATTATTACGTAAACAAAAATGCTCAGGAAAATGGTGAGCATGAAGTACACACAAGTACTTGTTCTTATTTACCCGATTCT
>Ga0172378_10002386_pt1 | contig 17597 bp, 21 predicted proteins | sample GrowelOW332metaG_FD_119755 | JGI IMG/M metagenome (GOLD analysis project Ga0172378, IMG submission 119755) | Groundwater microbial communities from an aquifer near a municipal landfill in Southern Ontario, Canada - Pumphouse #3_1 metaG | ecosystem: Environmental > Aquatic > Deep subsurface >... | reverse complement strand
CTTAGAATGTCGCAGGAAGAGATAAAACAAGAATATAAGCAGACTAAAGGAGATCCCCAATTAAAGGGGGAAATTAAAAGACGCCAAAGAAGCATGGCCATGCGTAGAATGATGGAGGATTTAAAAAAAGCAGACGTGGTTATTACTAATCCTACTCATTACGCAGTAGGTATAAAATACGATCCTTTGAAATTTGAGGCACCTTTTGTAGTTGCAAAAGGACAGAATGAAATAGCCTTTAAGATAAAAGAGATTGCTCAGGAAAATGATATTGTGATAATGGAGAATAAGCCGTTGGCAAGAGCTTTGTATGCTCAAGTTGATTTGGGACAGGTTGTGCCATCGGATTTATATAAAGCGGTCGCAGAAGTGATAGCTTTTGTTTATAAACTAAAGAAAAAGAGTTTTAATTCGACAGCTGGTTAATTATTAATCAGTTTATTGCTCAGGAGGAAAGTAGATGGCCACTTCGGTACGAAATAGATTGTTGCGAAATACGGACGTTATTGTTGCTTTTGGTATTGTTGGGATAGTAATAATGATGGTTGTTCCCCTTCCTCCGGGATTGGTGGATATTCTCATAGCTATAAATATTACAGGGTCAGTACTGATTTTGATGCTTGCGGTATTTACTAATGATCCCTTAGATTTTTCAGTATTACCATCGCTTCTTCTTACCATGACTCTTTTTAGGCTAGCATTAAACATTTCGACTACTAGGTTGGTGCTTTTGGAAGCATATGCTGGTGATATTATTCAACAGTTTGGAGAATTTGTTATCAGGGGCAACCCTGTAGTTGGATTTATTGTTTTTATTATTTTGGTTATTGTTCAGTTTATTGTTATTACAAAAGGAGCAGAACGTACCTCTGAAGTTGCAGCTCGGTTTACACTCGATGCTATGCCTGGGAAGCAAATGAGTATAGATGCTGATTTAAATGCTGGTATTATTACAGATACGAATGCCAGAGATAGAAGAAAGGCAATTCAGCAAGAAGCGGACTTTTATGGGTCAATGGATGGTGCAAGTAAGTTTGTAAAAGGAGATGCTATTGCAAGTATAATAATCCTGTTTATTAATATTATTGGGGGGTTGATTACAGGAATTGTAATGAAAGGGATGTCTGCACTAGAGGCTTTGAATATCTATACTTTGCTTACTATAGGGGATGGCTTGGTGTCGCAGATTCCAGCACTGCTTATTTCAACAGCTACTGGTCTTGTTGTAACAAGGGCTGCCTCAGACACTAATCTTGGTCAGGATCTTGTAAGTCAGCTTTTTCGAGTTCCCAAAGCCTTGTATATTACTTCAGTGGTAATGATTATTTTTGCAGTTCTTGGGTTGCCCCCATTCCCAATGTTTACGTTGGCAATATTTTGTATAGCTATAGGTATTTATATTCAGAAAAGCGCAAAGGAAACATCTAAGCAGAAAACAGAAGCCGCGATTGAAACTGAGATAGAAGAAACTAAAAGACCTGAAAATGTTATGAACCTGTTAAATGTTGACCATATGGAATTAGAAATAGGGTATGCGCTCATTCCTATTGTAGATGTAGGGCAGGGTGGGGATCTTTTGGATAGAATTATTTTAATACGGAGACAAATTGCCAATGAGCTAGGGTTTCTTGTCCCAGTGATTAGAGTAAGGGATAATATGAATTTGCAGCCTAATCAGTACGTTATTAAAATAAAAGGAGCTGAAATTGCCTCAGGGGAATTGCTAGCAGACCATTTCCTTTCCATGAGCGGAGGAATCGAAGATGAATCCATACCAGGTATAGCAACGAAGGAGCCCTCATTCGGGCTTGAGGCTAAATGGATACATGCTTCATATAGAGAAAAAGCGGAAATGGCTGGATATACAGTTGTCGACGCACCTACTGTTTTAGCTACTCATCTGACGGAGGTTATAAAAACTCATGCAGGTGAAATATTAACTAGACAGGATGTAAAGAGACTTGTGGATTATGCGAAAGAGCAGTCTCCTGCTGTAGTGGAGGAGCTTATTCCTACACTCATGGGTCTTGGACAGGTGCAAAGAATACTTTGTAATTTGTTAAATGAAAGAGTTTCTATTAAGAATATGTTGACTATTCTGGAGAGCCTTGCTGATTATGCGGTCTTAACTAAAGATACAGATAGATTAACTGAGCATGTCCGACAGGGACTTGCTCGTCAAATTATTCAGCCCTTACTAGATGAAGAAAAAAGGCTTCCAGTACTGACTTTGGAGCCTCAGATTGAACAGCTTATACTCGATAATATAAAACAATCTGATTATGGCACTTATGTAAACCTAGATCCTAAAATAATGCAAAAATTATTAAAAAATATTACAAATGAGGTTGAAAAGGTGATGATTAAAGGATACAATCCTGTGCTTATTTGTGCACCCGTAGTAAGGATTAATCTGAAAAGAATGACTGAAAGACAACTCCCACATTTGATCATTTTATCGTATAATGAACTTGTACAAGGAATAGAGGTTCAGGGTTTAGGGATGGTGAAGATAAACAATGAGAGTTAAAAGATTTGTTGGTGATAATGTAGCTGATACGATGAGCCAAATAAAAAGGGAACTTGGTTCCGAGGCTATAATTTTACAAACTAGACAATTTAAAGAAGGGGGATTTTTGGGCTTTTTTGCTAATAATAAAGTGGAAATTACTGCTGCAATAGAAGATAAACCAACCCCTATAATTTTTGAGAAGAATACAAACGACAAACCTTTGGTTAGTTCGGATCTAATTAAGAAGGCTTATAATACGTATCGCTATAAGGAAAATGAATTAGATGGTGAAAAGATTCAAGAGCAATTAATAACATCAACACATACGGAATTAAGAGAAATGCATAATATTTTGGATGAAATTAAAGGAAGTATTATTAATAATGTTGAAAGAAATGTTTTTTTACCTTCGTTGGAAAAATGGAATGAGTACTTATATAAAAGAGGTATTTCTAAGGAGTATATAAATCGGTTACTTGGTCGTGTTAAAAATGAAATATCTCAAATAAATATTAAAGATGACAAAATTATATATGAGAATATAAAAAAGCAAGTCTTAGAAATTTGTTCTAAGACTGGAACGATTCAGGTTAAGTCTTCTGGGCCGTTGATAGTTGCTTTGATCGGACCTACTGGTGTTGGAAAAACAACAACTATTGGAAAATTAGCTGCTGGATTTAGTATTGTGGAGAGGAAAAAAGTTGCTTTGATTACGGCTGACACATATAGAGTAGCAGCAGTGGAACAACTTAAAACCTTTGGAGAGATAATTGGGGTACCAGTAGAAGTTGCAATGACATCTGAAGGGTTGGAAGAAGCAATTGCTTCTTATGCAGATAAGGAGTTAATTTTTATTGATACAGCTGGGCGGAGCCCCCATCATGATTTGCACATGTCAGAACTCAAAGAATTTTTGGATAGGGCCAAGCCTGATTTAACAATGTTGGTTATGAATGTAACGACTAATATTAATGATCAGATGCTAGTGTTTGAAAGATTTAAAAAATTATCTACCCATTTGATCTTTACAAAAATTGATGAAAGTATAAGTACAGGGATGCTTCTTGAAATAATTGATAGGGCTAAACTTCCTGTAGCATACCTTACTAATGGACAAAATGTACCTGATGATATAGAAGCTGCAACTCCAGATAATTTGAGGTATTATATCCTAGGGGAGGGTATTCTATATGGATGACCAAGCAAGTTCTTTACGTCGTTTGGCAGATAAAAAGGAAGAGTCTGTCCAGAGTGGCATGAGAGTAATTTCGGTTAGTAGTGGTAAGGGCGGAGTAGGTAAGACTACTTTTATAGTAAACCTTGCTCTTGCGCTTGCTGAGTATAATTATAGAGTAATTGTCCTTGATGGTGATTTGGGGTTGGCAAATGTTGATGTTGCCTACGGAATTACTCCTCGCTATAGTATTAAACATCTTCTGTCAGGGGAAAAAAGAATAGAAGATATACTATATCCAGTTGAACGGGGTGTAAAAGTATTGCCTGGGGCTTCAGGAGTAGTAGAATTAGCTAATCTAGACAGGGGCCAGTTAAAAAATGTCCTTGTTAATATGGGAAGACTTGAGAAGATGGCAGATTTTCTTCTTATAGATACTGGAGCTGGTTTGGGAAGTAATGTTTTGAATTTTATTAGTGCCTCAGATGATGTCTTTATTATTATGACCCCAGAACCTCCATCTATGACTGATGCTTATGGATTATTAAAAGCAATAAAGACACAATATCATAAACCAAGTATAAATATTGTGGTAAATCGAGTAAAAAGTGAGGCTGAAGCACACCAAACTTATGAAAGGTTGGAACATGCTGTTAATAAATTTTTGGGACAATCAATTAAGTTGGTAGGATGGATTTATGACGATCCACTTGTTGGACGTTCAATTATGGAACAGAAACCTATTGGAATAAGTAATCCACAAAGCTATGCTTATAAATGTATTCAGTGGATAGCAGGGAGTGTGACAGGAACTTATCTTCATCCCCCGATTCAAAGTGGAGGGATTAAGGGTTTTATTTCAGCACTTTTAAAAAATAACTAATAGCTTTAAATAGTATCAATAATAGAGTTAGGGCACTTAGGGGGTGAGCCTTTGTTATATAGTGATAAATTATTTGAAGGATTATCTGTAGAAATAGTTGTCAAAGAGGGCGAATATAAAGGACGCTACCGGACGAAGATTGAAGAGGTAGGTAAAAGGCTTCTGTCTCTGGGTGTTCCCATTGTAAATGGACAATTCATGCCCTTAAGAGAAGGTACATATGTAGAGGTCTTTTTTAGTGATAGTGTTACGGCCTATGTTTTCAATACTGTGGTTATTAAAAGGATAGCAATTCCTATTCCTACATTTATTGTAGAGTTTCCTACTATAATAAAAAAATTTCAAAGGCGTAAATTTGTCAGGGTTTCAACAATTCACGCTTTAAAGTATAAAATAGTGGAAAAAGAAGGCTTAGGGGAAGAAAAGACAGGATATATGATCGACTTGAGTGGTGGAGGTATGTTGTTAAAATCAGACGAGAAAATAGAAAAGGATACATTGCTTCTAATAACAATATTGCTCCCACAAGAAATAGTTCAGGTTCCGGCCAAGGCTATTAGGTATGAAAAAGATGAAAAAAGTGGTTGTTACAAGATTTCTTTGGAATTTCATGAAATTCCAGAAAGAATTAGAGACAAATTAGTTAGACACATTTTTGATATTCAGAGAGAAATGCGTAAGAAAGGATTGATATAATATGGATATATCTGCAATAAAACTTGAAGCACTAAAAGAAATTGGCAATATTGGGTCAGGTCATGCCGCAACTTCACTCTCGAATATGTTGCAAAATAGAATAGACATGTCTGTTCCTAAAGTATGGCTTATACCGCTTTCTAGAATATCAGAGGCAATGGGAGAATTGGATACAGTTAAAGTTGGATTGTATTTGAAAGTTGAAGGAGAAGCAGCTGGTAAGGCTATGTTTATTTTGTCATTAGGGAGTGCAGAAATCATTGTTAAGACTCTCCTAGGAATGAAGGAATGCCCGGATTTATTCACGAGTGAGATGGGTCAATCGGCGTTAAAAGAAGTTGGAAATATTTTAGTTAGTGCTTTTGTAATTGCTCTCACACAATTTTCAGGGATAGAGTTGCAGCCTTCCATTCCTTCGTTGGCGATTGATATGATAGGTGCTATGATTGATTCTGTTTTACTAGAAGAAGGCAAAGTTGATGATAATGTCTTGATAATTGATACGAAATTGTCAGGAATGGAGGATATGGAAGGGAAATTTTTATATATACCAAATGAAGGTTCATTAGAAAAATTGTTGGGAGTATTTGGATTATGAACATTGTAATTACTGTAGGTATGGCTGATTACAAGATCGGAAAGACGCCTAATAAGTTAATGACAGCTGGTTTGGGCTCTTGTATTGGGGTGTGTATATTTGATTTAAAATTACAGATTGCTGGGATGGCTCATATAATGCTTCCGAGTTCTAAGGAAATTACGAAGGGTAGTCCGATGAAATATGCAGATTCTTGCATTGCCTTAATGCTTAGTGAGATGAAGAAAAATGGAGTTTCTAATATGAGACTACAGGCTAAAATGGCTGGAGGATCACAGATGTTTGCTTTTGCAGGACAAACTCCGCTTTTGAAAATAGGGGAAAGAAATGCTGAAGCAGTTGAGAATGAACTAAAAAAGGCAGGAATACCACTTCTTTCTTACGACGTGGGAGGAAATTTCGGAAGAACAATTAATTTCGATATTGAAACTGGAAATTTACATATAAGAACTTTCAAGCATGGCGAAAAGGTGATTTGATGGCTTTTAGGAAAGAACAAATTGAAGAATGGTCGAATAGATTATCTTTTTTCGTAGGAATATTTGTTGTTTTGTTAAGTATTTTTAATGATTATAGTTTTTTGCTTTCTTCGGTAAGGGGTTTTGGGGCATTTTTAATACTTCTTTTTATTTGTAAGGGAAGTATGTTTTTGTGGAATGAATGTTCTTCTAGCCTGAAAGTAGATAAGGATATTAGTTCTACAATAGATGTGCTGCTTGGAGATCTAGAAGGAAAAGATGGGGAGTTGACTATTGAAGAACTTCAAAAAAATGCAATGAGCTCAGAAGTAACTAAAAATAAATTATCAGATAAACCTAAGAAAGGTAATTCCAGAAACAATAATAGTGAAAAAATTGCTGGACAAATAAGTAAAGATGTACTAACAGGGTTGACGGATCCCAAAGCACAGGCTGAGATTGTAAAAAAAATGGGCTGGGGAGATAAATAGTAGGAGGTGGTAGCTGTTTGTATAATAAACACTATGAAAGGAATAACTGTTGGTCTGAGGAATATATTGACAAATATCTACCATTAGTAAAAAGGATTGCTGGAAGGATTGCTATTTCTTTACCATCCCATATAGATGAAGATGACCTAATTAGTTATGGGGTATTTGGATTGCTGGATGCTTTAAAGAAATTTGACTCTTCAAAGGGGGTTAAGTTTGAAACGTATGCAGGACTTAGAATAAGAGGTGGAATAATAGATGGCTTGCGAGCTATGGATTGGGTGCCTCATTCAGCCAGAAAAAAAGTGAAAGAAATTCAACATAAGATTGATAATATTCAAACCACTCTGGGTAGAAATGCTAGTATGGAAGAAATTTCAGCGCAATTGAATATGACGTTAGATGATTTGAATACGATTCTGCTTCAGGGACAATATATGACTTTGATTTCTTTTGAAGATATGTTAGGGTCTGCAAGTGGGGATGGGTTATCGCCTATAAATATGATAATAGACAATGATGCAGAAAAAGGATATATAGAGATAGAAAAAGAAGAAGTTAGACAAATTTTAGAGGAAGTAGTAGATCGGTTAACTGAAAAACAAAAGCTTGTTGTAGCTTTGTATTACAGGGAAGAAATGACTTTAAAAGAAATAGCAAAAGTAATGGAGTTATCTGAATCAAGGATATCTCAGCTTCATTCCCAGGCTATTTTAAGACTGCGTGGCTACTTAAGTAGAAAAAAGAAAAAAATAATGTAGAAACATCCCTTAAGTTTAGGGATGTTTTTTACGATATATAAGGTAGATTGTAATTTGGAGGTGATATTTAGTGGGATTTGGAGATGTCCTATCGATACAAGGTCAGGGAATGAACAATAGTGAGTTGACACCAGAAGGTAGTGAACGAAAGGGACAAGAAGGCGATGATTCTTTGTTTGCTTTGTTGTTTAATAGTTTGTTTGTTCAGGATCAAACGAAAGGGCAGTTATCTGGAGAAATGTTTAGTATTCCAAGCGAACCAGTTAATAAAAATATTGAGAATAGCGATGATATTTCAAGCGAAGAATATTTGCAGGTTATTCAGAATTTATTTCCGACAGGCAAGGAGGCCAATTTCGGATTCTTTGGAAATTCCGGTAATCAAGAAGTATCGGATACTCTTGAGTTGAACGGCTTATCAAAAACAGAAAACAATTATTCTGATGATTTTAAAGGAATATTAGGTAATTTAGGATCTCAGAAGGAATTGCTTTTGAAGGATATATTAACAAAAAGTAATATTGGGACTTTTTATGAAAATATCCTAAAAGAAATGGGTAAGGTAAATGTTTTTGATGATAAAATGACATCCAAAGGTGCTTTTGAAAAAACAGGGATGGTGTTTTCAGAAGCAGAAGGGAAATCTTTTCCCAGTCAGACGGAGTTGGAGAAATATATAGATATAAATAGTCAAGCTAAAGCATTGGCAGCCCAAATAAACAGGGTGTATCCAAAAAATCCTTATTCAAATGAGTTTAAAACAGATAGTGTATTAGGAAAAGTTAATGTAGCTAAGCCTGATATTGCTTTTGAAAAGCCAATGATAACAAGTGTTTTAGATCAAAAAGTAGATGGGAATTTTCAATTGGCTAAAAATGAAGTTCATAAATTTGGAGAACTCATTAATTCTGGAGGGAATACCAGCAATAGTAGTGTTGTTTCTCAAAATGAAAAAAATATTAATTCTGGAGGGAATACCAGCAATAGTAATGCTGGTATTCAAAGTGAAAAACTTGTTAACTCTGGAGAGAATACCAGCAATAGTAATATTGTTTCTCTAAATGAAAAAACTATTGATGGAAATATTCTAATTAGTAAAAGTGGAAACGAAAAAGGCAGTAGTAAAGAAGGCACATCTGAAAGTAGTAATGCCAATATAATTGGTAAAATAAATGGAGATAATTTTCTTGGAAGTAGAGCGGAAATTCCTGTCAAAGTAGCAGATTTAGGAGTAATACTGCTAAAATATGGGATCAAGTGGTTAATACTTTGAAGCAACAGAGTATTAGGGGTACAAATGAACTAAAAGAGCTTTCAATTCAACTTCATCCAGAAGAGTTGGGAAAAATAAATGTAACAATGAGGATGGAACAGGGACAGCTACATCTTGTTATGAATGCCTCAGAACACGCTACAGGCAGTTTGTTGCAAAATCATATCGGCGAGTTAAAAGATAACCTGAATGAGAGTGGATTGGTATTTGGATCTTTTTCCATGGAAAATGGGGATAAAGGAGAGCAACATTCAGAAAGAGAATTTATGCAGTATAGTCGAAGTACTCCTGAAATAATCGAAGAAGAGGAAAAAGTGCTAAATATGAAATTTTCTTCTGTTGCTGATGATGAGATAGGAAGAATTAATATAAGTGTTTAACAGGAGGAGAAAAATATATGTCAACAATAAGTAGTGTTGATTCAACGTATACGTCAACGAATAATAATACAATTACATCAACAGTAAATAAGGAACTTGGCCAGGATGAATTCCTAAAGCTTCTCACTGAACAGCTGAAAAACCAGGATCCAATGTCACCAATGGACGATACTGATTTTATAGCACAGATGGCTCAATTTAGTTCACTTGAGCAAATGAATAATGTTGCTGATTCACTTGATGAATTAAAAAACATTTGTTCACAAATGTACAGTCAGTCTCTTCTTTCACAGGGTATTGCGATGATTGGAAAAGAAGTAGCAGGAATTGATGGAGATGGAATAGCAGTCAATGGAGAGGTCAAAGCAACTAAATGTGTTGATGATATTTTAAAAGTTCAAGTTGGGGAAAATTGGCTTAATATGGAGGATATATCAGAAGTCAGAGAGATAACTGAGATAGAAGATATAGCAGATGAAGAAGCAGTAGACTTGCCTGATAGTGAAGATTTGTCAGAAAATAATACGACTGAGGTGTAGAATAAAAATAGTCTTGTGACTTATGAATAGAAAAAAGTTACAATTTAAATTTTTTGAAAGATATTGGAGGAATGCGATTATGATGCGCTCGTTATATTCGGCTATTACCGGTTTGAAAAATCATCAGATGAGTATGGACGTTATTGGAAATAATATTGCAAATGTAAATACTGCTGGTTACAAACGTAGCAGGACTAGTTTTTCGACTATGCTTGGACAAAATATCAGAGGGGCTTCAGCGCCTGATACTGCTGCAACACCAACTTATGGTGGAACAAATGGTGTTCAGATTGGTCTTGGAAGTAGTCTTAGTTCTGTAGATAAAATAATGTCTCAGGGAAGTTCTCAGTATACAGGTAAAGATACTGATATGATGATTCAGGGGAACGGTTTTTATGTGCTAAATCTTTCGGGAAATGATGTTTTTACCCGTACAGGTAATTTTAGTTTTGATAAAAGCGGGAACTTGATAGAACCATCATCAGGGGCACTTTTACAGGGGTATGCAAATGATAATGAAACTGTTCCTAGTGTTCCTAATTGGAATGATGATCCTGGTGATGAAACGCGCATCCATTTTCAGATAGGTGATTCGCTAGGAACTACTGCCTATAAACTTACTGATTACAGCATTGATTCCAGTGGAATAGTTACTGGGGTGTATAGTGATTCTACAGATTCAATTACCCGTCCTATGTTTAAAATAGCTATTGCTAATTTTTCTAATGATGCAGGCCTTAATGCAGAAGGAAATAACTTTTACACGGAAAGTAACAACTCAGGTGCAGCTGATATTGGAGTAGCAGGGGAAGATGGCAGAGGGACAATAGTATCCGGTACTCTAGAAATGTCCAATGTTGATCTTTCTCAGGAATTTACAAATATGATTGTTACTCAACGTGGTTTTCAGGCAAATTCTAGGGTGATTACAGTATCGGATACCCTTTTGCAGGAATTAATTGATTTAAAACGTAGCTAGTCTTAACTAATATAATTTCTCGATGATAATTGTTAAAAGAGGAAGGAATCTAGGATTTAATCAAGAATTGACTACTTTGGAGGATTAGTGATATGAGAATATCTACAGAATATCTTGATATGCTGCAGTCTAGGATAGACACGGTGGCTAATAATATAGCTAATGTTAATACTCCTGGTTTTAAAGAAGGTTTTATTGCTCTCGAAGAATCATATGATGCCCAGGAGAGAAATGTTAATGCTTCTTATTACGGCGGTGTAATACCTGGTTTTCAGTTTGATAACATCAATAGTAATTCCTATAATGGGAATCGTGTTAATTTTGATCAGGGTGCTATTCTAGAAACAGGTAATCCTTTGGATATGGCTATATACGGGGAAGGCTTTTTCCAAGTAAAATTACCTGATGGAAAAACGGCGTATACCAGAGCAGGCATTTTTACTACCGACAAAAACAATAATCTTGTTAATAATGAGGGGTATTTTGTACAGCCTTCAATAAATATTCCAAGAGATGCTTCTAATATTACAGTTAAGAATGATGGGAAAATAATGGGTGATATCGATGGACAGACCAGTGTTATTGGGCAAATAAAACTCTCAAGCTTTGATAATCCAGATGGATTGGAGCAAATGGGTGGTAATTTGTTTTTAGAAACGGATGCGTCTGGAAAACCAACTGAAGGAATACCCGGTTCTGGAGAATTAGGGGTTATAAAAGGTGGTACGTTAGAAAAATCTAATGCTGACCTGGTTAATGCAATGACAAGGCTTATAGAGACACAGAGAGCATATCAGTTCGACTTGAACGTAACACAGGATCAGGATGAAATGTTCAAAATGGCAATGTATTTAAGGGGGTAAAAAATGTCTGGTTGGTTGGATACAAAAGTATTTAGCCTCTTGGAGAATGGCCTAGATGGCTTGAGTATGCGCAATAAAGTATTGTCTAATAATATTGCCAATGTTGATACTCCTAACTTTAAAAGATCAGATGTTAATTTTAATGAAATACTGCTTAATGAAATAGAACAAAGCAGTGGGCTGGAATTGAAAAAAACGAAGCAACAACATTTGAGTGGTCCCGGCAGTATAGGCAGTCAGTTTGTAGTACAAGATAAAAATACCTCCTATCGTAATGACGGGAATAATGTGGATATTGATTTGGAAATGACTAGGCTTGCGGAGAATACTCTTCAATATAATGCGCTTACACAGGCTCTGACTTCTCAGCTAAGTCTGTTAAGACAAGTTGTCCAGGAGTGATTGATAAGCAAGGGGTGGTGAATTAGTTGATTCGAGGATTATATACTGCTGCAGCAGGAATGATGGTAACTGCTAAACAAAGTGATACAATAGATGAAAATATAGAAAATCTTCGTAATCCTGGTTATAGGGAAACACAGGAAATAATTACTTCTTTTCCTCGTTTAATGGCCCAGAGAGTTGATCCGAAAAATAGTACGGGTATTTCAGAAAAAACAAATATAGGTATTCTCGGGACTGGTGTGGTTGTTGATAGTAAATACTATATCGATAAACCAGGCAATATACGCCAGACGGAAAATAAAACAGATTTTGCGATTAATTCTGGAGGTTACTTTGTTGTTGAAACCCTAGCGGGAGAGAGATATACTCGTAATGGTCATTTCCAAGTAGACCCTTCTAGACGATTGAGAACATCAGGAGGAAATCCAGTGTTGGGAGAAAATGGGGTTATAGGCCCATTGCCCCAAAATTTTACAATAGACACCGATGGAACGATAACAGATACAGATACCCATGCAGTTATTGATAAATTAAGAATTGTTGATATCCCTGCTTCTTCTCTAAAAAAAGAGGGAATGACCACACTGTTTTCATCAACTGAGCAGCCAAAGGATATGGATAAAGACAGTCTTAGAATTTACCAAGGCTACATTGAAGAATCAAATGTGAATATAGATGGTCAAATGGTTAAAATGTTAGAAGTTGTTAGGGCTTATTCTGCAAATCAAAAAGTAATTCAGACCAATGATTCATTATTGGAAAAAGCAGTAAATGACATAGGAAAAGTATAAAGGGGGGCTTGTTTTTGCGTAGCCAAGTTGTAGTATTTAGAATAGGAGAAGAGGAATATGGTTTTCCCATTGAAAGAGTTCAGGAAATTACAAGAATTTCTGAAATTCATCCTATTCCTAATGCGCCAGAATATATTAAAGGTTTGATAAGTATTAGAGGTCAGGCTCTTCCATTAATAGATTTGCACGTTAGATTTGGTCTTAAATCAGAAAGTAATTGTGAGTTTGCAATTATAGTAGAAATAAATAAAAAAATAGTTGGGATGGCTGTTGATGAAGTAAAGGAAGTCAGGGTTATAGAAAATATTGCTCCACCACCAGTTCTGATAACAGCACCATTTATAACTGGAATAGTAAATTTATCAGATAGAATTATAATGTACATTAATCCTGAAAAGATTTTGGAAACAAAAGAAATTATCAAAATAGAACAATTTGTTAATTGAAAAAATTAGTGAGGATACATAATTTTTTAAAAGAACTCAGAAGCTAGGAAGGAAAAAAGAAAAAATATACATTTTCCTTGATTAGTTTACTGAGTTTTTGCTTGACAAAAAAAGCATAATAACGTATATTGAATTTTAAAATTGTGTTGTTGAATAATAATGCATGAGGCTGAGTTGAGAATCTATATTTATTGGAGTTAGTGGTAGATAAAGGAAAATGTGGTGGGATTTGAACAGATTTATTTTTATAAATATCTTATTTCTCTAAGCTGGTTGGGAATTACCGGATTGATTTTTGTAACTGTTTTTCTTACATTCACTTATATATCTAGGGTAAAAGAATTATTAGATAAAAGGCAAAAATCAAAGAGGTTTATGGTAGTTGTTACGGGCCTCGTATTCATTGGAGTGATATTTATTTATCTAGATATGTTCCTAAGTGCTTACCCTGATTGGATTACTGATTCAGGATTATGCAGGGGAAAAGTGGAATCTATTTATTACAATAATAATATTTATTCTTTGCAATTGCAGTGTGGTGAAGAAAGAAAAGTATTTAATTTGTTTCAAAAAGAAATCACCAATATGCATGTTGGTGATGAATTGGAAATAAGTTATCTTAAGGAAAGAAATCAGATATACAAATGCAAAATATTGACAGAACAAGATGTTGGCAACATATAATGCAAAGAAGTAATTGGTATTATATTATTGACGGGTTATGCTATAATAATCTTAAGGACTGTAATAAACTATCATTAGGTAATGGAAGGAGAGGTGATTGTGATGCGTATCCTAAAAGTTAATGATAATACTGTTCGCATATTTATCTCTTTTAATGAATTGTCTGACAGGAATATAACTCTTTCTGACTTATTTCAGCGTTCTGGAAGGACAGAACAGTTTTTTTGGGAATTAATTACGAAGGCTAGAGAAGAGGTCGATTTTAATCTCGACCAACCTTTTTGGATACAGGCAACAGTTGCTTCTGAAGAGGAATTTGTGATTACAGTTATTAAACAGGAAGATGAAGTCGATTCAGAAATCAATCATATAATTCATGCAACGAATATAGAGAAAAAGAATACAGCTAAAACATCTGATAAATATAAAGCGGAAGAATGGGTTTATGTTTTTGAGGATTTTGAAGATCTTTTGTCTGCCGTTAAACGTCTTCCTGAGATGCCACAATCGCAATCATCCTTAGTTGAGTATGAGGATGAGTATTATTTATCCCTCTCCAAAATAGGAACAGCACGAAAGAAAAAAATTGTTGAAGCAATCATGGATGAGTTTGGAGAATCCTTAATGATTTCTGATTCATTTTTAAAAGAACATGGAATAGTAATAATAGAAAAAAAAGCTGTTAAAACTTTAAAGAAAAAGTTTAACTTGAGCAACAAAGATTCTGCTGTTAGTTAAATAAGTTTTATAGGTTTAATAATGATTAGATTCAGTTGCTAAAAAATTCCTGATTATTATATGCTCTAGGAAATTTTTGGTTAGCTGAATCTTTGTTTTGATTCTGATTCCAACTCTAAAAGGGTTATAAAATCTTTTATTATATAGTTAGTAATAAAAAATTATTTAAAATTAGAAGCCTAATTTATTTATTATAATTATATTAAATTTTTCCCATGCTAGTTACAAATTATTTAAATGACAATCAAGGTATGATTTATGTATTTTTATAAGACAGTTAAAACAAACGGGTTGGTTTTTAAAATTATAAATTAATATATCATTTCCACAAAAAATACAAATTTCTTTTTGTCTTTTCGGTTCTTTTTGTTGTTGATATTTGTTAAAATGTATGACTGAGGAATTTGAAGGGAAGCTCAGTTTGTTCATGCCGTTTCAACTCCAGTAAAATATTATTTATCTAAGTAATATCTTATATATTTTGGATGTCGAAATCGTAAAAATAAAGAAAGCAGAAATAAAAACATTTGTAAGATTAATATTGAAATGTAAAAGATATTGTTTTAAAAAAAACAAAGCTCAAAAAAATAATATAGATATTAGCAAAAAAAATATTTATTTGTATAAAAAGTAAAAGATATTGATGGATGGTTTGATTCTTGATATAATTAAAAAATATGTAAATAGTAAATTAAATAATGAAGATAGATGATTTATTGGTTCTGAAAATTTGAATTTTTATTTTTTTGGCAAAAACTATAATTATGTAATAAAAAATGGAGTGGGATAAATTGAGTAGAAAAATATTAGTTATATTAGCAATATTAGTAGCCGGAATTTTGACTGGGACAGCTGTATTTGGGCTAGTGTTTGTAAAGGAATCTCACACTACTGGAGATTCATCCGCTATTTCTGATAATGGTGGAGAATTAACTAAAAGAGTAAGTTTTTTACTAATAGGTGCAGATAAGAGACCTGGACAATCATCATTTAATGCTGATTCCATAATTGTAGCCAGTGTTGACCCTGATACAAAAATAATTTCTTTACTTTCTATTCCCAGGGATACTAGGGTTGAAATTGGAGACTCATCTTTTGTTAAAATAAATGCAGTACCAATGATCAAAGGGATACCGGAGCTTATGGATATTGTTACAGAGATAACGGAAATCCCTTTAGATGGATATGTTCTGACTAACTTTGAAGGCTTTAAAAGTATTATTGATACAGTTGGTGGAATAAACATTTATGTAGAAAAAGATATGAAGTATTGTACAGGAGATGAAGTAGACGGATATATTGATTTAAAAGAAGGAGAACAGTTTCTGACTGGTTCAGAAGCACTCCAGTATGCGCGTTTTAGGAACGATTCTATGGCTGATATATCCAGAACTGCAAGACAACAAAAGGTTTTGAAAGCGACAGCTAAAGCAGTGCTTCAGGTAGGTACTATTGCTAAACTTCCTCTATTGGTTCCAAAAGTAAAGGATGCAGTGGAAACTAATTTGAGTTTGATCAAGATGCTGACTTTATCAAAAGTTGCTACGTCATTTAATAGTGAAAATATTGTTACTCAAACTCTTCCTGGCTCGTTTATGGATTATGATGGGCTAAGCTACTGGGAAGTAAACCGTGAACAGGCTAAGAAAATAGCTAAGAATTTGTTAATGGGAATTACAACTGACAGAGTAATTGATAATCAGGTATTAGATTTGCTTGATTCGAAAATTGCTAATCATATTACTGTTCCGGGAAGTGCTGCTGTTCCAGAAACCCCTATTGTTCCAGGAGGACCTACTGATCCTAATAGTACTGAATCTACCGGTTATGAGGCCTTTGTTGAGAATAAAGATGATGAATCACAAAATAAACCGATAAGTGAGGATAAGAAAGACGGTCAAGTAGTGGATGAAGCTATTGACCAAAACAACCAGGATAAATAAGTTACTGGAAGTTACCAGTGAGGATGTTGTTTAAGATGATAATAGCAGTATAGATTAGAATAGTAGTAGATTCATGACAGGGTTAAACAGTTTGATAGTTATATATAAAGCTAATTTAAGGGGGTATTGATTAAGTTATTACTATAATACCAATATTAATTAATACCAATATAAATTTCAATATTTAACAAACTTAATTAGAATTTAAAAAGTATTTAATTGAATTTTTCGAAAATTTAGAGAAGTATAATATAGACAATTTAAAGAAATTAAACTAAAATGTAAGTGGATTAGCAAATAATTTACTTGCATTTTCTTGTAAAGAGAATTGTTTTAGTGAGTTGTTTTATTTTTAGTTTAATTTAAAAAACTTTAAAAAACATGATAATATGGGATTATAATGATATGTATATATATATTGGCATTCTTAAATTGATACTTTTAGCAAAGATTCAAATTAAGAGTGAATCAAAATAACTAAAACTTGGTAAAAAAAGAACAACTTATGATAAATTATACGAAAGGACTAAATAGGCCTTTAGTCCTAAGCGAGGTGAAAACAATGAAGGAAGTAATGACAGAGGGCAATTCTCTAGAAAAAATAAAACAAGATTGGGCACTGAAATGGAAATGTTATCCTGAAGAGATTATTGTTGAAGTTTTAGAAAAACCAAGCTTATTAAAAAAAGTTTGGAAAGTAAAATTGAAATTAGAAGTTGATATCTCTGACGAAAAGACGAGAGTAATAAAAAATGCTAACAAGTATCTTGTTTTCCTAGGTAGAGGAATTGAAAATGTTGTACCGTATCCTATAGCTGGGGTAGTTAAATACAAAGATCAGCAAATGAATGAAGAATTTGCTGTAAAAAGTGGAGAAATGTTTGAATATTATCCTTTAGTTAAACATGGGGAGCTGAATTGGAAATTAGAAATTGATGAAAAGGGCGAAAATGCTTCTGCAAAAGTAAAGCATCAACTGCCTG
>Ga0172378_10002385_pt1 | contig 17601 bp, 21 predicted proteins | sample GrowelOW332metaG_FD_119755 | JGI IMG/M metagenome (GOLD analysis project Ga0172378, IMG submission 119755) | Groundwater microbial communities from an aquifer near a municipal landfill in Southern Ontario, Canada - Pumphouse #3_1 metaG | ecosystem: Environmental > Aquatic > Deep subsurface >... | reverse complement strand
TTGCAACTTGTTCAGAATCATCAGCTACCTGCTGAATATTAGCAGCTAAGTCATCAAAGTTTGAATCTTCATACCAATACTCGGTGTTTGTTAATAGAGTTCCAGCCGGTACATCTTTTATGGCAATATATACCGACTGATTAGCATTTTTAACTCTGTCAAATTTAGTATATGTTTCGGTGTCGAGCCACAAACCTCTTGGATTTAAAGCTACTTTGCCTACATTAAAATTAGTCGCCAATTGTAATCACCAACTCTCCCTCATCGTTTATCTTAATATCGGTAATATTATCTGCTGCTTCAATGGTAGCAACAAGCATATTACCGACTAAGGAAAATGTACCGAATTTAGCATAACTTTGAGCCTCTATTGCCGCTGCCTCAGCTCTGGTTGCGTCAATAGCCTGTTGCTGCATAATGCCAATTATAGTGGCGTACTCACTTGGCGTAGGTGCAATAGGATCTTCGCCATCTTTTAATCCGGCTTGCTTTATTTTGAGATCAAATTTGCTGGTCGGTAATTCTATTAATTCGCCTGCCACCGTAGCGCCATAGGCACTAATATGTACACACGGTGCTTTAATTACCTCGTGAGGAACAAGACACATATCGTCCACAAGGGGAACTCGAATTGCTGTCCCATCTTCGGCAACAAATACAGCAGAACGTACAAGATTATCCCAATCGGAGCTGAAAGTAAATTTTACATAGAGATAACCAACTGAGTCAGAAACGACATCCTGCATAACATTTGGGTCAGGATTTGCTAGACGTATAGTTTGATTTACAACTTTAAAAAATATGGTCATATAATTCCTCCCATTTTGATTTTATCCTTTGGAATTGTATTTTGCTCTACGTTGGGCATTTATCTCGGCATTCCTTTGGTCTACTTCTTTCTTTGGCATTTTATCTTGATTATTTTTAATATTACAAACTTTTATTAAAGTCGTTAGTTGATTTAAGTGCCAGTATTGGCATTCAAAAGGAATGTTATTTGCAATCATTTGGCTGTAAATAACTTCAGCAGTTATTATACTTTTTTTAGTGGAAGATGATTCGCTTTTAGAATAATTAGTAGTTTTTGTAGCGGTCATTGGATGCGATATGTAATCTTGTATTTCTTTGGCATTCTCTGGCGTTAGACCAAGCATAAAAGTTGGTTCGCTTGGCATTTTTAAAATCATACACCGTATATAGTCCTCATACTGTTCTGCTGTAAAGTCTTTAATATGTAAAAAAGGTATATTCCATTTAGCTTCCCATTTATATAAAGAAACAAGGGAATGCTCTAACTCTATTGTAATGCTAGGATATATTGTAAATTTATTAATGTATTCATTATAAATTTCATATTCAGAAAGTTTAATTGTTAGCATCCCTTGTCTCCTTTTATATTTTTAAGCCGTAGGTAATGCTTGCTTCATATCCGGAGGAATAAGTGCCATGAAGAATTCTCTGGATTTATTCTCGTCATAGGCAAGTTCGAAGAAGAGTTCAGAGAACGCCTCAGTCTTGCTGAAAGCAACTGCCAGGTCATCGTTCTTACAAAACTCGCCGGTGTCAGAATTTTTCTCGCCATAGGCACGGAGAATAATCTTTCTGAGAATATCAATGATCTTTTTGGAATTGTTTGTTTCTAGAGCATCCTTGAGATTCTCGACAAGACCGTTCTTTGTATAGGCCTCAAGCTCCAGCCATTCGAACTTATTCAGATGAAAGTAGTAGTTTTTTGTAACGGATTTACCGTTATAGTCAGTATAAGTAATAGGTTTTATAATCATATTAAGCTCCTTTTATTTATTAAAAAATAGAAGGCGGGGTGCATTAAGCAGAGCCCGCCAGCAGTTTTAGTAATTAAACAAACATTGCGGCAATAGCATCCGGAAGAGGCATGTTAGGAATAATGGCAGTTTCAACAGTGCCATCTTTTCCGAATAACTGATCTTCAAGTAATGCCAATTTTGCCGCATCTTCTACGGCGATTTTTGTGGTGTCTATGACAAAATGCGCAGTCGGCTTGTGACCTGTTACCGGTACGGGAGTAGTTGTTATATCCCAGCTGAAAGTGAGAAGGTCGGGGCTTTCATTTATGGTTGAGTGCGATACATCAGAAGTAGATGCTTTTGCACCATAAACGAGATGAATCTTATAGCCGATTTCTCCTTCAGAATCATTCACGACCATAGTCTTGTAAGCGAATCCAAACATTTTACGATTCTGCTGACTTATGGTCAAGCCGGCCTTAAGAGTGACTTCACCGATGCAGGGCTTAAACTCGTCGGGATACATGAAAGCCTCGATAGTCGCTGCAAACTCTTCTGCAGACATAAGTTCAATATACTTTATGTCATCAGCATAATATGCTGATGGCTCGGCTCCGGTCGGTGCTTCATTAACACCAATGAGACCGTCCCATGCAACGCCGTTTGTGTATTTACCGGTTTCATCTATGGTATAAATTATACCATTTTTAACACCGTTTTCGCCTATGCGTTTGCCAATTTCGTCCCAAATTATTTTAGACATATTGGTTCTCCTTTATTTTTAAGAATAAGTTAAATAAACATAGTGATTCAAATTATCGGCCGGATAATACCGGTCGAAAGTAGTTAAAGGTAATTCTGAAATTTTGTCTGGTATTAATGAGTCTGGATTCGCATCAATGACTGTTACCATATATCTTTTTTTTCGCATATATAATAAATCATCTGCAAATTTCTCATCTATATCTTGTAACTTATAGATAATGCATGGATAAGTTATTTTAAGAGATGTTGGAGGCTGAAAATATACATTATTTGAGCCTAATTTTTCAACTAGCTTTTGATGTAATTCAAGTCTTCCCATTGTATACGCCTCCCAAATATATAACAACTCTGGGACGATTAATAGTGATGGTTTTAACCTTCCACTTCGTGCCAAATAATGTTACATATTTTATAGAATCGAAATTTTCATACATATATGGGTCGGCTACAATAGATATTTTATTATCGATATTTAAATCGTCATTTACCTTGTCGTCATTGTTCCATCGACGTTGGTCCAGAAGTATGTCTCCACGATAACTTTTTTCTATTATAGAGTCGACCCATACACCTGGAGCAGACTCTATTTGTTTAGCATACCCAATTTTACCATAGAATTTTGACATTCAATCTGCTCCTTCCATTTTGATTTTATTATTCTTTTGTAACGGTGATTGTATAGACAGTTTCGTCTGCCTCTAATGCAAGAGTGATTGTTACGATGTTTGCACCTGTTTCCCATGTTAATGCCGCCTCTGGGTCTTCAACAGCAACCGTGTTAAGTGTCATTGAAACTACAGCATATGTAGGAGATGTAACCATAGTAACAAGATTGCTCGCATCTGTTGTAGTCATAGCATATTCCACGACATCAGAAGAGAACACCGGAGTTAGTGTTTTACCGCCAATGTCAAGCGAAACGAGTTCTGGATTAAAAGGAAATTCTTCGGAACTCGTTGTTGTGGAAAATGTGGCTACTCCGCCAACATTTTTGATATATGAGATACTAACTGTCGGATCTCCTATGGTCATTGATATGGGACTGTAGAGAACTCCATTATCTGAAATAAGAAGTGTTTTCAAATAAAGATCTCTAAGCATCTCTGAACAAACTGGGATCGTACCCTCTGGATCAATGCACGCTGTATTATCGGCATTAACATATACAAGGTAATGACACACATGAACATCGTTAGCATTTGACCAGATACGTGAAATTTTTAAAGCCATTTGTTGACCCCTTTACTTAAATTTTATTACCTTAGGCACCAATCTTAGGAATTGTCTCGATCTTCCAGTAAGCAATTGCCGAGTGAGGCATCGTAAGCGCGCCCGAACAGCGAGTTTCAATCAGATATTTATACTGGTTGTAGTCGATATCAAAGTCGTCAAACATTGTAACGTTTCCGCCTTTATCTGCACCAACCGAATAGTCGGACATGTTTACCATGATACCGATAAGACGCTTCTGCGAGCCAACTGCGTCAGCGGTTGCAGCGGTTATTACAACAAGTTTATTCTCCATAACAGGAACTTCGATTATCTCCTTAGCACGGATGCCAGCCGAAAGATCTGCTTCGGTATTATAGAGACGACGACCGGTAGAGTCCTTAAGAAGAAGCATGTCACCGTTAACATCCGGAGTAGTAAAGAAGCTTGGCGTACCAGTGCCCTTATAATCCTTACGGCCAAGAATAATCTGGTCAATTATCTGTGCCGTGGTGTATGCTTCAGGAATAATTTTTGCAACGGTGTATACGCCGTCATCGGTTGCTATCGGGCGAATATTAGCTTCTTTAATCTTGTCGTCAGAAGCAGACGAACGACCATCGCCGACAAGCTGAGCTCTTGCGATTTCCTCTTCAAGCATCATACGCATTTCACTGCGCAGCCAAACAACAACGTCGAAATCTGTGATGTCGATGACATCATCACGATCAAGTTTCTGCTTCTTATATATAGTCTGAGGGTCAGTGGTTCTCTTAAGAAGTGTGATTACTTCATCGACCTTTATGTTGCCCTTTACGTAACCTCTTGCCCGAGCTTCATCGGCAGTTATGTCAGCCAGAATGGTCTTAATACGGGAGAAAGGAACATGTTTTGCAGTTCCGAATACTTTCGTGACCCAGTCTGTATCTCTCTTAATGAATGCCGGAGTATTAGAAGTTGTCTTGTTGTCCGGGAAGAGATAGCCGACATCAGTAATACCATGAGCCAAGGAGGCATCGGCATGCCCTTCATATGCGGTATAAGCGTCGACAAGGGAGTCGTAGCCATGCGCCAGGAAGGCATTTTTAAGAGTACTCTGAGACTGACGTGCTTCGTTGAATATAGTACGAAGCTCATCTCGAGTTAATACCTCGTGCTGAAGTGAATCAGTAGTGGAAGCGGTGCCGAGTTTCTGCTCAAAAATATTTTTCTTCATAGTGTTTTCTTCTCCTTCAATATTAGAATGTTTTGCATCGTCTTTTTTGTCATCATCTTTATTGTCTTCTTTGTCTTTGTCTTCAGGGGATTCAAGAGCATGAGAAAGCATTGCATAAACGACAGCCTTCTGCTTCTCTGTAAGGGTTTCGAATATATCGCCAACGGTTTCATCTTTGTCTTTGGCATCTTCAGCAGCATGTGTTAATTCAGCCATTTCAATAAGATCACCTGTAGTAATTATGACTTCATCTTCCGATTCAACATAACTGCCGTCGGCATGCTCAATGGCCAAACTTTCGATCTTTGCGCCGGGATTTGCACCAGCGATAACCAGACTTACTTCACAGATAACACCGTGTATAACCTGTTTGGATTTCTCGACGAGTGACTTGGCAAAAATGGACATAAACGAAATGTCTTTGTGCTCGACAAGTTGCTTGGCTGTCTGACCTGCCGGATTATCATTAAAGGAGCAATAGGCATAAACGCCTTCTTTACGATTCTCAAGCAGCGCATGACCGAGGATATTATTAGGATCATTATGTAAATGCTGCCATACAAGGGGTACTAGTTCACCATCATTGACCGAAAATGCATTCTCCATGATAGTTCTACCATCAGAGCATTTTAAGCCAACTTTGGTCGCATAACCACTAAAGTCAAACTTGTTTTTCATTTTGTTCTTTTCCTCCTGTTGTTTTATATGTACGACTGTCTTCAATCGGCATATTTTTATTTCTCAATTCATCTGCTTCTGATTCTGTTGAGGGTTTGTATCCCATAATTCCACGAATTTCATTGGGCGTCAGGATTGCATTTCGACTGAGTACGTCGGCAACGCTGGCTAATTCATTTGCGGGAACAAGTCTAAACATATCACGGAAGCCTTGAATTGTATGTCCCTGTGTTCGAGCTGTTTTTGTAAGAAACTTACGATTCATTTCCTCAATAATTGCTACAACAATTGGTTCTATTGTCCTATCATAATAATTCCTGAGAATTTGTTCGCTTGCTTTCCCAGAAAATACATCTTCAGATATTCCCAATTGATTATAAAACAATTCTGATAAGTATTGAATTTGAACAAGTAAATTACTCTCGATGGGGCGATTAAGTTGTGTAATCTTCTCTGTTCCGTCAGCATAAGCAATGCCATATTTGTTAGTTGACAATTGCGTTTCCAGATCTTTAACTCGACTTTCTGCTCTTTTTTGGATTGCCTCAGACCGAACAGTATACGGCAGTTGAATGATTAAATCCAATTTGCCTGCTGAATTATGTGCATCAACAGAATCAAGCATACCTAATTTTTGGGTAAGACGTTTTAAAGTAGAGTTCGGTTCATTCATTACAGCGTATAAAGGGTTTTCAATTATTGCACATATGCTTTTAGGCATAATATACTGCTGTTTGCAACCAATTATATCGTTATATAACTCTACGCGAACATAGTCGGGATAGAAGTCAATAATTCTGCCCACGCGTAATGAGAAGATATCATATGAAGTCGATATCTTTGGATCAAATGATGTTTCTACTGGCACCAATGCAACAGATCCTTCATCAAACATACTGATTACAAGATCTTGTATCATAGTACGACCTGTTTGATCTTTATTTGCAGATACAGTTAAACATTGATTTAAAGAATCGTCAACTGTCTTTAAATATCGACTATTTTTATCAAGTTGTATGTGTTGTATATTATATGCCGCAACATCCATTGCTATTTTGTTATAAACAGCTGTAATTATTGTTTTTTCATTGCCGCTTCGGAAAGTAGGTCTTGACGGATTTGAACTATATACAGTTCCTCTAACTTCCGGAACATAATAATCGTTATTCGTTTCATCTCTAGCCCGAAAAGCATTCCATGCATGAATTAAACGTGTGCCTATTGTTTCGGACATAATCATCTTCCTTTCATTAGGTTTTCCTGTTTATAAGCTACCTTACCAGATTTAAAAACGCCTTTTTTAAGTTGGTCTATGTCGTATCCTGCATCGGCAACCGCCGTATGGACCCCAATCTCTCCGCGTTTGGCAACAAACTTAAGAACACGACCAGATGGCGCTGGAATACTCCCTACTTTTTGATTTAAAAGGGATGCCATTTTGTTGTTGTACTGTAGAATGGTAGAGGATGATACTTTACCATTTGGCGTATAACTAATATCCAACTGAGACCTGACAAATTCATCCATATCTTTGGATATATGTTTCTGGAGCTTGGCTTTAATTTTTTCGCCCTTGGTAGAAGCCCATTTATTGTCCTTCGTATCAAGACGTTCTTGACCCTTTTGGGTTAAAGTGCCATCAGAATTTTGAAAACGACGTTTGCCCCATTTTTGGCCAAGTATGCCATGGTGTTGGAAGTATGTTTGATTCATTTATAACTCTACCTCCTTAACTTTTATCTTTTACATAGTCGGTAACCTTTTTTGACAATGGATCAGTAACAAAAGTATTTAACAAATTTGTTACCAATTTTTTGCCCGATTCAGTTAATGCGGCTTTTGTTATATCTTTCAGAATACTCTTAGCAAAAGATTCGCCTTTTTTCTTTTCTGCCGCTGATAATTCTTTGAATGTTTTTTCCAACTGCATACGGTCATTTAGGCGTTTAAGTTCTATATTTGATAAGCCCTTAACAGCTTTAGCCTTATCTTCTTTTGATTGTTTGTAATCATCAGATGGCTGAATTTCAGGTTTTGAATCTTCCTGATTTTCTCTTATTTTTCCAGCAGCAGTCCTTGTTCCATCAGCATTTTGAAAACGACGTTTGCCCCATTTCTGACCAAATATACCGTGATGATATAACTCATTAATAGGTGTACTGATATCAATTTTAGGACCGCCCAGTTCAGAACTTCGTTCTCCGGAATTATACTTTAAATCGCGGACAATAGATTCTGCTTCCCTCTCACTGCGGAGTCTTTCTATCAACTGCCATAATTCTTCTTGTGACATATCTTTGATGGGTTTTGATTTGTCAACTTCTTTTTTAGGAAGAATACCAGATCGAGTGTCAACAGCCTCAACTGGGTATTCATTATAATGACAAATAATTTTGTTCATTATATCCTCCTTTCCTTATAATCAATAAAAATCATCTTTATGTAATTTATATGACACGTAGCAATCTAGTAAAGCAGACACCGCATCAATTTTCTGTTCGCGATGCTTTTTAAGAAGCTTACGATTTCCGTTTGTATCTTCAAGCGTAATACAGTTACCCATTGTAAAGGAAAATAATTCTTGATCAAATTCAAGATATCCTTCTTCACTAAGTTTCTTAATTTCACCTAAAGGTACTGATTCAGTTTTGGCTCCCTGAATTATTTTTTCAACGCCATACTCACCGTTATCTCTGCACCAATGTTCAACAAACTCACGAGCATTGTATGGGTCATATCCAAAGCAGCGAACGTCATATCCTTGTTTTTGAATAAAGGCGTCTAAATCACTATATACTACCTCCATATCCAGTACTGCACTATCTATGATTATTAGAGAACCTTCCTCAATGAATTGATCATATTTGATTCTCATAGCTCCCGGAAGTCTCATTAACGTTAAGCTTGTAATATAACACCGAGTCTTAATTCCAAATTTACCATTAGGAAGAGGAAATAAGAAAGTAAAAGCGCAGAAGTCATCTCCTTGTGAAAGGTCACTACCAAGTGCACATGGCAATTTCCAATAATCACGTGGTTTACCCGGAACTGTTTCTTCATAAGTAAAGAAGTATGTATAACCCTCCATCGGTATTCCGAATCTCTTTGCTAAAATATCATTACGAGCAGAAGGAACTTTTTCAGCCCTCTCTACATCCAATTGATATGTTTCATAAGAGACTGTTTTACCAAGATTCGGGTTAGCTTTAATCCACATATTAGGATCGCCAATTTCTTTAACGTCATCAAGTCTATAGTACCAAATAGAGACATGTGGATTGTAATACTCGCCCTTGAGTATGTCCATAAGCTCCATTTTAATTGTATCTCCAGTACTATTACGAATAGTACCTTCTGAACTTACTGCGACAATTAAATAGTCGTCAAGTTTAGAAGCACCTTGTTCTATAGCGCCAACAACATCTTCTCTTATATCCCCAGAAAGCCATTCATCGATAGTAGAAAAAAATGGTCGTAAGCCTTGAAGTTTATCTATAGACATAGGACGAACTTCCAGTAATGAACCGGTAAGAAAATTTTCGATTCCTTTTTTAGTGGATGCAAGTTTAACTCTATTAGCTCGAGAACCAGTTGTGTTTTGCAATGATCCCTCTGTTAGAAACTTAAGAAGAGGACCACGAGCTCTTGTGATTGAGGTACGAATTGGTGACATGACTTCATCGGCTTGCTTCATTGTAGGTGCTGTTGTTATTTGATGAGTTGTTTTCGTAAAGACATTAAGAAAGTAATTTTGTAAGCAACTATCATACATTGATTTTGCTCCGCCGCGAGCAATAATTAAATATTGTTTTTTAGTTAATCTCTGTTTAATCTTTTTGATTACATAGCGACCCTGACCCGGAGAACCTTTTGCCGCCGGAATAAAGATACTACGTTCAACAAAGTACCACCAGCCAAAGATTTCTTCAGCCCAAAGTTTGAATGAATCCAAAAGATGTAAGTCAGAACCATCAGTTAGTGTTGCTTCATTTTCACAGAATCTAACAAAACCTTCAACTGGATTTGGATCGTAATAAATTCCGGGATTTTTTATAAGGTCATCAATACGATTCATTTCTAGAGAGATTTCATTATTAACTGGAATTTCACCTCTTAATACAGCTTCACGAAATTGACCATAATACTTAGGAGTTGCTGTATTTGAAAGGCTCATGTTTAACCTCCTTAGTCAATCACTTCTGTTTGCTCCTCAGTTACTAACATTGAAGCATTTAATTCAATTCGCCATTCCAATTCGGATATCTGTTGCTTTAGTGCATCAACCAAGAATGAATTTTGAGGAGGATCGAACATTAGACGCACTTTCGAATATGTGTATGTTTTGATTAACTCAAAGTCTGGATGAGTAGGTTCCAAGAAATCAGCCCAGACATCTACAGAATCAGAAATTGAAAATCCAGCAGAAGGGCCTATGCCTAATTGCGTAAGGATACCCAATACTGAATTTATATACATGATCATTTCGCTGTCAAAGCCATCATCGTCAGAAGATATGCCACACATTGTTTTTATTGAGTCTAATATACTTACCATAATTTCGTGTCTCCTTTCCTTCTTTCTTGTGGAGGATGAAATAATGTATTTTCGTCGCCATAGTGAATCGCGTTATGCGTATTAAAGGAGACGCATACTACATTCTCAGGATCCCATATAACAGAATTATTATTCAAGATATCTTCGATCGTAATTGGATTTAAATGATGAATAATTGGGTGATCAAATATAGATTCAGATTCAATAGCCAAGTCAGAACAATTGTCTCTGACGATTATGTCACGTCTAAAATTTCTCCATTCTTTTGACATGTAAAATCTCTGATTCAAATATCTGTTAGCTCCAAATGTTCGATCACCAATCGTGCCCGGAACTTTGGCATAATTGAATCTGTCTATAAAAGTATCAAAACTAATAAGTTCAGAGTATGTTTTAAACATTCTCATCCTCTTCGTCATCAGGTTCTTCTCCGTTATACGAGCGCATGGCGCTTAAAGCCTTTGAATAGAGTTCTTCAACTCTCTTTTGAGATTTAATCGCTTCAGTCTTAGCGGTAAGCAATTCTATCTCTTTTTCGAGAATTATACGCTCGTACTTTTCTTTAACAGAGCCTTTTTGCAAGAAATAATTAATCGTTTGAGAGCTTGCCGTACCTTTTTTAAGTTGCTTTTCAGCCAAATCATTTGCATAGCAAACGTTACGATTTTCCTGTTCTTCTGGTGTACGAGCTGGCGGCTCTCTTCGACCGTTTTCACCTGAATTGTCTATTCTTTTCATAGTCTTTACCTGTGATTAAATCTCCTTTCCATATAGTTTCAAATACAAATATTACGGCGGAAAAGTAAGACACACCCTAAAATATCACGCCGGGGATTTTTCTAGGAGGCGGGCGATTAAAGAGGGAGGGTGATATTTAGGACCCTCCCCCCGGTATTGAATCATTTGAATAAACTCTTTTATAAATTCCTAAAATGTTTAACTCAATGATCTCATCAATTGCATAAAGGATTGCCTGTTCGTAGTCTTCATCTGATAGATCATCAGAGGTTATAGCTATTCGAGCAAGATATTCAGTTGTACGATATCCTTTATCTTCATCAAACCTTCTCCATTGATCCCATTCAGTGAAGGGATTAAATGGATTATCAATAGTACTTAACATATATTTTGCCATTTAATCTCCTCCTTTAAGAGCTTTAGAAATAGTAGATGTAGAAACGCCAAGTACGTCAGCTATCTCTGATAATGTTCTACCTTGTTGCTGATATATCTTGGCTCTTTCAATTTTAGAATCTGATAATACTTTCTGTTCTTTTGGTGTTGCTAAGGTCTGGACATCTTCTAGTTTTGTATTATTAAGTACTTGACTCAATAATGAATTAGAAATTGCACCAGATTCTATTGCTTCCCATTCTCTTGATGTAATATTAATTCGCTGTTTGCTAGCGCCAACACGATTACGAGCTTCTGCTAAGGCTTGACCCTTAATCTTCTTTAATTGGGCGGCATCCAAATTAGGATTACTTGCCTTTTTAGCATCAACCATACTATTACCAAGAAGTATTGCTTGACGTTCAAGAGGTGCATTAGCTTGGGCTATCTTAAGTTTAGCATTTAAGGAAGCCACTTCTTCTTTATATGTCTCCTTAGCAGATGGCGAATATGGAGTCATTTTAGTATTAGCACTTTCTTTTCTAGCAATATCGCCCAACGCTTTCATCTTATTAGCATAGTCAGCATATACAAGTTCAATTGTAGTGCGTTTTTCAGATACAAGTTTATTAGCATCATCAACTTCATACATTTTAGTTGATTGCTGTTTAGATGGAAGAAGCTTCCCATTCTTGTAATAACCTTCACCTGTATAAGCCCATACTTTTTTACCGGTCTCTACATCAACAGAATAGGAGTTCTTTCTTACTACGTTTATACCTAATTGGGTTGCCTGTTCTTTTGTAAGGGCTTTCCTTTTATCAACTCTTTGCTCAGAAGAAGCACGGCTGATTAAAGTTGAAGCACCTCTTGGTCTAGCTTCTGTTCCACCTTGATACTTAGCCTTAAGTTGTGCTATGCCGTTGTCAGTATAAGAACGCTTCCAATCAAGTTCATGCTTTTCTGCATCAATAACAACCATTGAATGCTTAACAGCACGAGAAATCTCATCAAGATCAGCACCCTTTATTGTCATATCAGTAATGAGGTTAGAGACTTTACCCATCTCTTGCTGCTTAACACTATTGGTTATGACTTTCATGCCTTCATATTTAGGATATGCAGTCTTAGGATTAAAGTTTTCAAGAGCCTTAAGTGTTGAATCAACTTTTAATTGCTTAGTATAAGGAAGAGTTATTGACGTATCACCATCAAAGTCTGCACCTGATAGTTTTTCTGCTGTTTTTGGCGTAATGCCAATAGCATCAACAGCATTTCCAAGTACTGAAATACCTTCTTTATTCTTATTATTAACCGTTAAAACCGGTATTTCAAAAGTGCCTGCATGAGGGAAACGAATCAGAATAACTTTTTCGCCATTCTTATAATTTACACTATAGCACTCATTATCTTTTAATGATGTAATTGGAATAAGAACATTGGATGTTTGTCTTGGTAATGCTGCTGCTTTAAGATGAACAGCTTTGCTATCACAATCATCGGCAAAAGAATCTAATAATCTTTGCTTGACAGCTGGCTGAGTAATCTTTGAATAAGTATCAAATAACTCTTTCTGCTCATCATAAGCAATGGTTAATTGCTGTTTAGCTAAAGTAGGAGGTTGCTTTGATAAGAACTGACTTGACAGTGTCTTACTCCATGTTTGCCATCCACCTTCGACTCCACTATCTTGCTTGCCTTGGAAGCCAACAATGTTTATAGCAGATTGCTTCTCTTTACCGCCTTTAGTAGTGTATGTTTGCTGACGTATAGCTGCTCCAAATTCATTGATTTTCTGTTTTCCTTCTTTGTCAATATACATAGAGCCGCCATCTTCTAAATCAACAACCTTATTCATCTTCTTCATGGCGCCAAGTTTTCCAATAGAAGAATTCTTATTAGAATTGTATCTTATATCTATTCCGTCAGGTAGATCATCTGCATATATTGCCATGCCTTTCATATAGTGAGTATCATCAACTGCTATACGGACCTGAGCATAATGATTATTGCCAATGGATAGATCGGGAACTCCTCGACGAAGTTGTATAACGCCATCCATTGAACTTCCAGAAAGTGTTTCGTCATCATCAAATCGAACCATAACTCTTTTTGAATCAATGGAAATGGGAGGCTGAACTTTCTTATATGTTTCTCCACCATCTTCAGACCAACCAGAAATATTCTGAATCTCAGTCTTATGCTTAGCAACATATAAATAGGCAACTGCTTTTTCATGTTCCTCTTCGGACATTGCATCCCATTTTTCTTTATTCTTGATTACATATTCAGAACGGGCTGCTTTCATTTGGTCAGGTCCAAGAAGAACTCTAACTGTTGTTTTCTGAGTAGTGCCAAGCTGAGGAGTCTGGATATTTGTAATCCTATATCCATTCATTTCAAGTTCAGCAAGAGAAACATCCAATTTGGTTTTTGTAACACCTAATTGCAAATTAACACCAACGCCAACATCAAGAAGACCTTTTTCATTTATTTGGTCTTTTAGCATTTGAACAGTTGCTCGATTAACTTTATGTCTCTCCTGAATTAATGGATCCAAAAGATTGCGAACAGTTGGCTCGGGAACGCCGATGCGTTTTCCTATTTCAACATTAGAATATCCTTTTTCTTTAAGTCGGATAGCCATTGAGGATTTAGCTCCCCATTCAGCTTCTTTCTCCATATGAATCTTTGCACGAAGATCAGTAGTAGTTGCCAAGTCAAATCCTTTAGCAATATCAATTTCAGTCATTCCCTGCTTTTTTAGTTCAGAGACTCTCAGACCAAAACTCTTAGATCTTTGTGGATCTTCACCAGAACCCCAAGGATATCTCCCAGAATGCCGGGGAGTTCCATAGTGAATTAAATATGCCATAAATAGCCTCCTCGATTACTGAGCTTGACCAGCTTCTGTAATTTTTCTATTAAAAGAAACAAGCTTATCCATAATATAAAGAATCTCATCTGGATCAGGAACATTTACAAGAACTTCGTCAAATTGATATAATCTTAATTCAGATTCAATTTTCTTTGGATCATGATTATATTCAAGACAAAATAGAGCTTCATAAACCTCTAACTGCTTAATCGAAGCAGCTGTCTTTCCAGTTTTTAAATCGTGTACTCGAAGCAAATCATTTCTAAAACATATTGTGTCGGCAGTGCCAAATGCATTTTCTGAATAATATAAGCAAACCTCAGGTTGCATACGAAAGCCGATAGCATCATTCACATATAAGTTTAGAGTCTTGTTTGTTTTTGGAAGCTTGACTCCAAGAGTTATTAATTCAGCCGCTAAACTATGTAATTCAGTTCCGCGTTTTGCTGCTTGAAAATTTAAAAAGCTCTCTAACAATTTATCTTCATCATAGCCAATCCAATGATACTTTGATGGTGATAAGAAAGCATGCTGTCCTTCAATTAATTTATGTTGATTAAATATCACTTGACTTAAATCTCCTCTCTAAATGTTTTAAAACCTCCTCTTTATTTTCAGGATAAACAAAATACCCAGAATTACATTTATTATATTTCTTAATATAGTAATCTTGATTTGGCTGATGCGATGCTTTTTCAGTTCGCTTAACCTCAAGTACAGCAAATTTATCTTTATAGAAAATAGTTAGATCTGGAAAACCCTGTCTATAATTAGCGTCATTCTTAACAATGTCCGCTTCAGGAAATTGTTTTAGAATATCGTTAATAACTTCTGCTTGGAATGTGTTTTCTTTTTTCATTTCTTTTCACTTCCATTTTCATAAAAAGAAAGGGAAAGAATGCTGTCCATCATAAGAGATATTTCTCTTATCGATTTTTTATTAATTAGCAATTGCTAACTAGTAGAACAGGCAGCCTATCCCTTCTATTATAGGATATGTTTTTCTTGCGAGGGTATGAAGTCACTAAGGAATCTTGATTCATTAAAATTCTTCTTTATCTTCAAACTGTTCCTAATAGCTAGGTCAATTGGAGAAGAAGAAAGTAAATGATAATAATATAAGTCATTAAATTCTGTTGTCATTCTATCAATACGACCAGCCGATTGTATTAAAGCTTTATACGAATATGTTTGAGAATAAAAAACAGTGCAATCTGTTTCTATGCATTCCCATGCCTCTTGCGCTGCAGTATATTGACAAATGTAGACCCAAGAATCTGCTATGGGTATTGACTCATGCTTATGACCATTCCATTCAGCATAACAAATATTGTGTTTGTCAAACCAATCTCGTAAAATAATTAGCTCATAATCATAATTATAAAATATAATTACTTTACCGTGTCGTTTATATATTTTATCTATTTCATTCATACGGCTTGGGTCTGAGTTTACGAGCATCCTTAAAACATAACACAATTCTGAAATGTCATTAATTGGTTTATCCTTATAAATATTCCATCTAGTTAGCATTAGAGATTGATATACATCTTTATCATAATCGCAAATAATTGGTTTATGAATTTGCTCTGTATGCATTTGATAATGCATTCTTACAAAAATAGAATCACGAAGTCTGATTAATTTAGCCATTCCAAGATATTGTTCTACTTTTGGATATTTACTGTATCTTGAAAAGATTACATGTTCAGCTATAAACTGTGTCCTATTTTTATAAAAACCATTAGCAATAAACACAGGAATCATTTCCATCCAAGTATCTGCTGGTGTTGCACTAAGAAGAATCCATTGATTGTTAGCTGCAATTTTCAAGAATGATTTAACCCATGCACCGGAACCGATGACTCTAGTTTCATCAAATATGAACATTGCATTTCTAATATTAGAATATTTTTGAATATTATTCCAACTATCTACTTTTAATAAATCGATTGGGATATTTGTTGCTTCTTTGTCCCAATCAAGTGAATCTCTTTTCTTAGGTGTTGTTATAACATATACTGCAATATCATTTACAGGTCTCTTAAAAGTATGATTAGGATATACAGGAGTCTCTCCACCCAAAACAGACTCGAACATATAAACAAGGGAAGTGAGAGTTTTCCCACTTCCTGTCCCTCCAACTAATATACAACCATTATGCATTTGGGAGACTGCATCAACTTGGTGCGGTTTTAATTGTTTCAAACTCTCACTTCCTTTCTTTTATTTAGAATGCTTGTGCGTTTCCACAAGAACCATCACATATCTCACAGGCTCCACAACCGCCTATGGCTGCATCAGCTCCCTCATTATAGTTATACTTCTTGGCAAGTTCATCGACCACCAGAGTCGCGTATAACGCCTTCAGATAGGCTTTAACACCAGATCTACCAGAGATGACATAATTGTAAGGGTTCAATGTTACATCACAAGCCGCTATCTCTGCCCAGTCAAGCATGTTAACTGTTTCCTCATTTAATTTTGTCTGACGGGCGTCAGATATTACAACGATCAAAGGAGGATAATTGCCGAAACCAACCTTAACAGATATCATGCCCTGAGGCGCTTCATCTTTATTTTTTGATTCCAGCCAGCGAACATTCCATCCTTCTTTTTCAATATTCTTGGCAATATCTTCATCCAAGAATATACAGAAATTTCTGTTACCTTTAGGATTGAACTCGGTCTCCTTGCCGCTGAAGTTTCTGTACATAAGTTTTGCATTGTATATAGTTACAGAGTTATTAACCTTATATTCTTTATTTGCCATATTATAGGCTCCTTTCAATTGTAGCTTTAGCTACGGTCGGTAACTGTGGGCAATCATCCATCCCTATGAGCATACCTTCTTCAGGCTCGGATGGTGCATCGGGGTCATCGTAATCATCTAAGAAATCATAAATGTCACCATAACCACTAATTGCATCGATTGCATCGTCTACTATTTTTCGGAAGTAAGAAATATCAATCTGATCTTCACATAGATCTTTAACAACATTACTTTCTTTCCAACGATATCCTTTTGTTCCGACAACGGCAGAATAACTCTCATCTTTATTGCGAAGTAATACTCCACCATTAGATCCTGAAATAACTGGTATGAATGAACCAACCTTTCCTACATGAACATAATTATGTTCTCCTTCAGGGAGGCTTTCGTTAAAGTCCAAATACATATTTGCAGGACTAGTAACAGATTTAGTCTGCTTATAATCCTTAAAGACTATATCCTCTTTTGAGAATATTTTCTTAAACAAATATGGTTCTGCAAATTGAGCCCCAACTGCTACCCATTTTCCAATTTTCTTAGATTTCTCTGCCCATGCATATTTTGCAATGTATACAGCATTATTCACTAAGCACATCTTTTCATACGTAGATTCATGCTCAAAAATGTAGTCATATTTCTTAGCAAAGTC
>Ga0172378_10002384_pt1 | contig 17602 bp, 13 predicted proteins | sample GrowelOW332metaG_FD_119755 | JGI IMG/M metagenome (GOLD analysis project Ga0172378, IMG submission 119755) | Groundwater microbial communities from an aquifer near a municipal landfill in Southern Ontario, Canada - Pumphouse #3_1 metaG | ecosystem: Environmental > Aquatic > Deep subsurface >... | reverse complement strand
CTAAGAAAAAAACTTACATTTATAAATTTTATGTTTCAAGGATTTTAAGTCCAATTAGAGAAGATACTTACGGACAAATTCCTTACTCTGAAGATATGCTAAATTATGAAAAAATGCAAAATGTTTGCAAAGAATTAGTTGGGACACACGATTTTGTGGGATTTTCATCAGTTGGAGGCAGTATAAAGAATACAATACGTACTATTTATGATGCACATTTAGAAAAAAACGGAGATGAAATATTTTTTTATATAACGGGCAACGGATTTTTATATAATATGGTTAGAATTATAGCAGGGACTCTTGCTTTTATAGGCGTAGGTACGCTAAATGAAAACGCAATCGAACAAGTATTAATCACAAAAGACAGAAAAAAAGCGGGAAAAACATTCCCCGCTAAAGGTCTTTATTTAAAAAGTGTTAAATATTAATTTTCTTCTTTTTTAGTGTCATTTTTGTTATAATCATTGTTATTATTTCTATTATAATTATTATTCCTATTATTATTGTTTCTAGAATCATCATTATTATTTCTAGAGTTATTATCATTGTTTCTAGTATTATTGTTGTTTCTAGAATTATTATCATTATTGCTAGAATTATCACGATTGGTAGAATTGTCTTGTGCTTTGTAGTTATTGTTTTGTGGCTTTTCATTTTGTTTGACATCAGCAAGTGGATAACTACGGATATCATAACTACCATCATCAAGCATAATTTTCATCTTAACTTCTTGTTGTAAAATGTCGTGTTTTATAATTGTGCCTTCACCATCTGGGGTATGGGCGAAACTACCTAATTTTGGCATTAATTTAGAAACTTCATCATAATATTCATATTCGTATTTTAGACAACACATAAGTTTGCCGCAGCAACCGCTAATTTTTTGTGGATTTAAGCTAAGTCCTTGAACTTTTGCCATTTTTATACCAACTTTTTCAAAATCATTTAGGAAAGTGGTACAACAACAAGGTCTGCCACAAATAGCTAAAGCACCTTTCATTTTAATGTTATCACGTTCATAAATTTGTCGAAGTTCGATTCTAACGTGGAAAACGCTAGCTAGTTCCTTTACTAAGTCACGGAAATCAATTCGACCGTCAGAAGTAAAGTAAATAATGACTTTTTGCTTGTCAAAAGTATATTCAGCATCAACGATTTTCATATCCAATTCGAATTTTTGGGTTTTCTCTTTAGCTACTCGCATTAAGTAATCACGTTTTGCCATATTTTCTTGATTAGATTTATAATCATCGAGATTGGCTTTACGCACTACATCTTTAAGCGGAGCTACTATGTTTTCATCATTAATTTCTCTGTTTGCTAGACTTATTGTTCCATATTCAAGTCCACGCACGGTTTCTGTAATTACTCCGTCGTTTAACTTAAATTCTATATCTTTAGGCGAAAAGTAATACATTTTGCCTGTGTTCTTAAATTTTACGCCAACTACTATTGCCATTTATATTTAGCCTCCAATATATCGAATAATATTTTTTCAGTTACGCTTATCAAACTAATATTGCTATTTAGTTTGGCACGTCCATTGTTTATGGCTTCTATCGCCATATATGCACTTGTAGCACTATATTCTTTTGCTAACTCTTCTAAAATTTTGTCATCTATTAGTGTGTATTTAGGTAAATTGCTTTTTGTACTTATTTTTAGTATGTCCGACAAAAACAATTCTAAGAAATCTAAAGTAAGGGATATATTTTCTTTATTAAAAATATTTAAGTATAGATGGTCAATAATTTGTTTAGAGTTTTTTAATGTCCTAAAGGTAAGTAAGGTTTGCTCATAAATTTCTTTATAATTTTCATTACTAGCAAAATCCAATGCTTTTTTATAATTACCTCTGCTATATCCAGATGCAAGTTTTGCAAGGTCACTATCTATTCCCTTTTTGACTAATTCCGCATAAATATCGGCAGGATTTAATCCATCTATATATAATTTTTTCCCTCTTGACTTAATAGTGCTTAATAAACTTGTTTCATTATTTACGCCTAATACTATACTAACATATTTCGGCGGTTCTTCAAAGGTTTTTAACAACTTATTTTGGTAACGTTTATCCAGTTTGTCTGCATTATCAATAAAATACAATTTATGATTTGAAGCAACGGGTAATATGTGTGTATCTTCGATTATTGCTTCTATATCATCTATTTTTAGTTTTGTGTCTGCATCGTAGTAACGGATATCAACGTGGTTATGATTTATTATTTGAGAATGGCAGCTTGTATTATTATCCGCACAATAAATAGCTAAAGCCATTTTCATAAATAGTGCTTGTCTAATTTCTTGGTCATCGCTAATAAAAATATATGCGTGTACCAAATGCCCGTTAGAAATATCATTAAGTAAATTTTGATAACAATTAAGATGGTCAAGTAGTTCTAGATTCACTTTATTATACCTCTATTACGCAAGTTTGCAATAATATCATCATTAGTACCTTGTTTGCTTTCTTGTGGAATAATTTCGATATATCTATCAGCATATTTTTTACTAAGAGCTAAAAATCCTTGATATACTTTTGTATGAAACATTGCATCTTCTCTTTCCATACGGTCATTTTCAATTATTTTCCCTTTGCGTTTTCTCCAACTGTCATTCGGGTCCATATTAAGGAAAACAGTAGCTTGTGGCATACAAAAATTTATAGCGTAACTATTGATTTGTTCAACAAGTTCTGTACCAAGTCCACGAGCATAACCCTGATAAGCTAGTGAACTGTCGATATAACGGTCGCAAACAACCAAATTCCCATCATTTATTGCGGGTAATATTATTTTATCTATATGCTCACTTCTTGCAGCACCAAATAAATTGGCTTCAGCGTATGCATTCATTTCTTCGGTAAGAATAAGTTCTCTAATTTTTTCAGCAAAAGGCGTGCCACCTGGTTCTCTGGTAAACACAGCTTTTTGATTTGTTTCTATTAAATATTCGCCTAGCATATGAAGTTGGGAAGATTTTCCTACTCCTTCGCAACCCTCAAATGTAATAAATCCTTTTATTGTTTTCATAAATATCTCCAACTTTTATTTTACCACAGGAATGGTATTATTTACAAGTCCGAATGTAAATTCTTGATTTTTTTTAATTAGCATAATTTTATCAGCATCAAGTATATCGTGACTATATAAAAGTGGCACTCCCGGTGGATAAAACCCAATTTCGGAAAAAGCCCTTCTACCTACGCAAACATCGACGGGCAAGAACTCTACCTCACCACCAAATTCAAGGAGTGTAGCTTCTTTATGATAAGTGCAGGGGTAATCATTATCGACATAGCTATCAAGGGTTTTTATACTATTTAATGCAATAGATAAAGTGTCTAAATAATTATAATTATACGGTGTCACTATGGCAACTATTTTATTTTTGAATGCCATTTCTAAATCTATTTGATAATTTTTACAAAGTTCATCAATTAATTTATGTCCGTCAAAATTACTAGTAATAACTAGTCTGGAAAAATCGTCATTTTTTTCAATTTTATAATTATCGCTTAACTCAGCAGAAAACTTTTCTATGGCTAATTTTATATTATGATAATTTGTGTTGGCATTTTTAACATAGCTTCCAAGCATATTTTCTATACTGATAATTATTGGATAAGAAGGTGATGAAGAATGTAGCATTTTGCGAGCAAATACGCAATTATTTACATAGGGTTTTTTTACGCAAAGTACGCTTCCGCCTGTGGCTACTGGAGTTGTTTTATGTAGACTATGGATAACCAAATCTGCATATATGGTAGCCGAAACTGGCAAATCATCGCTAAACTGAAAATGTGAACCATGTGACGCATCTACTACTAAAATAAGATTATTTTGAGTGCAAAATTCCGATATTTTTTGTAGGTTTTTTGTGTGTCCAAAATAGTTAGGAGAAGTAATTACAATAACTTTTATATCACTATTTATAGGTTTGTCAATTTCTAATTTGTCAATATGATAAGCCTTAATTTGCAAAGTACGACACGCATTATAACAAGAAGAATGTGATTGTCCTACAAGCAAAAAAGGACCTAAGGATTTAAGAGCATAGAAAGCTTGATAAATGCAATTGGTCGCACCGTTAGTAGAAATAAAACAAGCTTCCGTTTTATAAACAGAAGCTAATTGTTGTTCTAATATTTTTATATCACCGATAGGTGTTAATAAATTATCGCTATAAGATAATTCAGTAGTATCAAATTTATTTAGGTCGATAGGCAAAGAGATATTGCTATGACCGGGGGTATGAAAACTTATATTATTATTATGAAGTAATAAATTTGTTGTTAGTGACATTATTTTTTAGGTTTCATAGTAGGGAAAAGCAATACATCACGAATACTATAAGTATTTGTATAAAGCATAACCATACGATCGATACCAATTCCTAAACCACCCGTTGGAGGCATTCCATATTCTAAAGCATTAACAAAATCATTATCAGTCATTTGTGCTTCATCATCGCCGTTGTCTCTTTCTTTAGCTTGTTGCTCAAAACGCTCTTTTTGGTCAATAGGGTCGTTAAGTTCGCTAAATGCATTACCCATTTCTCTAGCCATAATAAAGAATTCAAATCTTTCGGTTAACCTTTTGTCGCTAGGTTTGCGTTTTGCAAGTGGACTAACTTCAACAGGATAATCAATAATAAATGTAGGTTGTATCAAATTTTCTTCTATTTTTTTATCAAACACTTCATATAGTGCTTTGCCCCATGATTCATTACCATTAAATTCAATACCAATTTCTTTAGCTTTAGCAAAAATAGTTGTTAAATCCATATTATCAAAATCAATACCTGTGTATTTCTTAACTACTTCTACCATAGTAAGACGAGGCCAATTTCCATTAAATTCAAGAACTGTACCTTGATAATCAATTGTAGTTGTACCAAGGACTTTTTCTGCACAGTACTTAAACATTTCTTCTGTTATATTCATCATATCATTGTAATCAGCATAAGCTTGATACAATTCTATTGTAGTAAATTCTGGATTATGTTTTATATCCATACCTTCGTTACGGAATAATCTTCCTAATTCGTATACTTTATCAAAACCACCGACAATTAATCTTTTTAGATATAATTCTGGGGCGATACGCAAATACATATCAATATCAAGTGTATTATGGTGTGTAACAAATGGTCTAGCTGAAGCACCGCCAGCAATACTGTTTAGAATTGGTGTTTCTACTTCAATAAATCCTTTTTGGTCAAGGAAATTACGAATGCAACTAATTATTTGGCTACGCTTTTTGAAAGTATCCATAACTTCAGGATTGCAAATTAAATCAACATAACGTTGACGATAACGCAAATCTGTATTTGTAAGACCGTGATATTTTTCTGGAAGTGGAAGAAGTGATTTTGAAAGCAAAACAACTTTGCTTGCTTTTACACTTATTTCTCCCATATGTGTAGTAAATACTTCACCTTCTATACCTAAAACATCGCCGACATCTAACGATTTTTTGAAGAATGTATATTCATCTTCACCAATCATATCTTTTCTAACATAAATTTGAATTTGGCAACCACTGTCAAGAATGTTTGCAAAACTAGCTTTACCCATAATACGACGAGAAATTAATCTTCCTGCTATAGAAACGGTTTTTGCGTCATAGTCAGAATAATTGTCGTGAATTTCTTGAGCTCTTTGTTTTCTATCATAAGTAGTGATTTCATAAGGGTCAAAACCGTTTTCGCGCATATCGCTAAGTTTTTTACGACGATTAGTTATTTCACTATTTAATAATTCTTGTTCGTTAGGTTGGTTAGATGCATCATTAGATATATCCATTATATAAACTCCTTAATTTTTTTATAAATTGTTACACTTGGAAATTGCTTTGATTTTTGCTATGAACTTTCCACCGGGAGTTTTCACGGTAATGCTTTCTCCTACTTTGTGTCCAAGTAAAGAACTTCCAAGAGGGCTTAAAATGCTAATTATGTTATTATCGCTATTAGCTTCAAGGCTGCTAAGAATAGTATAAGTGTCTTCATCGCCAAATTCTTCATCAATAATAGTAACAACTGTACCTAGTCCTACTGCTGAAGTTTTAACTTTCTTTGGGTCAATTATACCGATAACCTTTAAAGTCTCTCTAAGTTTAGCAATAGCGGTTTCATTTTCATTTTGGGCATCTTTAGCTGCGCTATATTCAGCATTTTCGCTTAAATCGCCAAATTCTTTTGCTCGTTGAATTTGCTCAGATATTTCTTCTCTTTTTGTTGTTTCACATAATTCTAAAGTTTTTTCCATTGCTTCATATTTGCATTTTCTTACTAATATTTGTTCCATAAAAATATCCTCCGATAATTGTAATATATGTCCCTATCATGGTTTTATTTTGTGTTAAATTGTTTTATATATAAATATATAGCGTAATAAAGTATAGTACAAATATAATAATAAGTCAAAGACTTTTTCGCAATTTCTTTTTTTGACGAATTTTGACGCTTTTTGATATTGTAAAAGGAAATTGTATATGCTAGAATATAGTTATATATATATTCAGTTTATTAAGGAGAAAAAAATTAATGACAGCATTAAATAAGCATTTAGTAATAGAAAATAGCGGATTAGGTAATATTAACAATATTTATTTGGGTAATGGGTATCGACTTACTCTTATTACAGATAGACTAATTAGGGTAGAAATAAATAAAAATAGCGAGTATTTAGATGAAATTACGCAGGCTGTCTGGTGTAGAGATGTGGGAAAAGTTGATTTTGAAATAGTAAAAGATAAAAATATACTAGAAATATCAACAAGCAAAGCAACTTTTTATTTTAATGAAAAAAATAAAGCTCTTTTTCAAGTAAAACTTGGTACAAATTTTGTTTCTGTGAATAATCGTGGAAATCTAAAAGGTACATTAAGAACTTTGGATAGGAAAAATGGCAAAGTAAAATTAAATAATGGAATTTTGTCTAAAAATGGAGTAAGTGTAATTGACGATAGTAAAAGTTTGATAATTAATAGTGATGGAGAAATAAGAACAAGAAGATTTATAGAAAAAGATTATTATGTTTTTGCTTATGGCGTTGAGTATAAAGAACAAATATCCGATTTTTATAAAGTTTGTGGACAAGTGCCATTAATTCCGAGATATGCTTTAGGGAATTGGTGGTCAAGATATAAGGCTTATAAGCAAGATGAATATACCTCACTTATGGAAAGATTTGAAAAAGAGAAGTTGCCATTTAGTATAGCGACTGTAGATATGGATTGGCATTGGGTAAAGGTAAATAAAAAGTTTGGAACGAATTTTCACGGGTCAAATCCATTTTTACCTGAAGGTTGGACAGGGTATAGCTGGAATACAGATTTATTTTATGATTATAAAGCATTCCTAAAATGGCTACAAGACCATAATTATCATACCACGCTAAATTTACACCCAGCTAGTGGCGTTCGTTGCTTTGAAGACCAATATGAAGCTATGGCAAAGGAAATGGGAGTTGAGGCTGAAAGTAAACAAACTATTCCGTTTAGTTTAAAAGATAATAAATTTATTAACGCATATTTTGATATTTTGCATCACCCATATGAAGATGAGGGCGTGGATTTTTGGTGGTTAGATTGGCAACAAGGCAAAAAAAGTGATGTACCCAATTTGGACCCGCTATGGGCACTTAATCACTACCACTTTTTAGATAATTGTAGAAACAACAGAAGAGGATTGCTTCTAAGCCGATTCTGTGGCGTTGGTTCTCATAGGTATCCACTTGGATTTAGCGGTGATACTTTTACCACCTGGGCGACTTTGCGGTTTCAACCATATTTTACTGCTAACGCTTCAAATATTGGTTATGGCTGGTGGAGTCACGATATTGGTGGACATTATTTTGGTGTACACGATGATGAATTATATCTTAGATGGTGTCAATTCGGGGTGTTTAGTCCTATCAACCGTTTGCACTCTACAAATCAAGAATTAATGGGTAAAGAACCTTGGAAATATTGCGAAGAAGTTAGGCAGAATGTAAACAAATTTTTGCGTCTTCGCCATAAGCTAATTCCTTATATTTATACTATGAATTATCTATCACATACGGTAGGTAGCAATTTATGTGAACCAATGTATTATTCTTACCCAAATTGTGAAGAGGCGTACAATGTGCCCAACGAATATATGTTCGGTACACAACTACTTGTAGCCCCGGTGGTAACTAAGAAAAGCAAAAAAATAAATATGGCAAAAACTAAAGTATGGGTTCCTGAAGGTCGTTATACAGATATCTTTACTGGTCGAATATATCAAGGCGAAGGTTATAAAAATATGTTTCGTAGTTGGTCATCAATACCGGTTCTTGCTCGAGAAGGAACTATATTGCCACTAGCAAATAATGAAGGTAATGACACAAGCAATCCAAGTGATATTACACTACTTTTATATAGGGGAACTAATGAATTTTCTATGTATGAAGATGATGGAATTAGTCTTGATTATAAGCAAGGGAAATCCGCAATTACAAAATTTGAGATTAAAGAAAACGATAATAAAATTACATTCAAAATTAATGAGGTAGAAGGTGATATTTCTGTAACTAAACATAAAAGAATTTACCGCATAAAGTTTATGGATATAATATCTGCTAGCGGGAATATCGTAAATGGCAAAAATGTTGAAGAAATTAAGGTAGAAGAAGATAAAGAAATAGTTATTACAGTATTAGCAAATGAAAATGTTACTGTAGAATTAGATAATATTGTTGTAAAGACAAACCCTAAAAAAAGAGAAAGTGCTTTAGATATTCTAACTAAATTCCAAGCTAAAAATCTATGGAAGATTTTTCTTTATTATAAAATCTGGAGAGCAAAAGCGCAAAATAATGAAGATTTATTATCAGCAATACAATCGTCAAGATTTCCTAAAATAGTAAAAGAAGCAATGGAAGAAGTTATGGATTAAGAATTACCTTTTAATTTAAGATAACCTTCTAAATTGTCATTTTCCGATATGGTTAATTTGTCAACTTTTAGATATGACATAATTGATAAAAGCAAAAACCCGCCGTATGGCAAAACTAAAGCTCTTTTTGGGTGTATTCCACGAATAGTCATACGGTTTTCAGGGGTCATATTGTACATTTTTATTACCACTTTTTCTATTTGACTATAAGTTATTATACTATTATGAACAATTTCGGGGTCGTACGGGTCGAGTTCTAATATAATAGCAGCTAAAGAAGTAGCGGTTCCACCGATACCTATAAGTTTTTCAAATGGAGGGACTGCTCCGTAATTTTGAACTTTTTTGTGGATAAACTCGAATAATTCCGATTTGTTTTTTTCAAGTGAAAAATCTTTTAATCTAACGCAACCATAATTAAGAGAATAATCATAAAAAATATTATTTTTATCGCCAACTATTAATTCGCTACTAGCACCGCCGATATCAAGAATTCCGACTTTACCTGTCGTGTATGCACCTAAAAAGCCAATTTGAGCTTCCATTTTCGAATCGATTATATCAATATTTATCCCTAAATTTTTTAATTTATTTACAAATATAATAGAATTTTTCGCACTTCGAACAGCTTCAGTGGCAAATGTCAGCACTGTTGTTGCACCTAATTCGAAGCCGTATTTATATAGCTCAAATGTTGCATTTATTGTTCTTTCCATAGGAAGTTCTTGTAAATTATTGGTAAGAAGTAAACCTTCACTAAGTTGGGTTACTTGTATATATTTTTTTTTATTATATAGCAATCTAACAGAATTGCTTCCGATGTCAATAACACCTATCATTTAAGAATGCTCCTGTTTATCAAAAAAATCTTTATTTTTTTTAATTTTAATTTTAACAGCATTTAAGGAATTGTCAATTTTCTTTACTGGCATTTCCATTTTCTCGGCAATTTCATTATAGGAATAACCATCTAAATATAATTTTAGGATTTTTAATTGGATTGGTTTTATTAGTGAATCCAATTTATTATAAAATTCTTCAGTTGATTCAAAAACCGTATATTTGTTAATAGGGTCATCGTTATATTTGTTACTAAAGTTATCATCAAGGGCATATATGCTGATAGCGTCATTAAGCATTTTATGCTTTTCTCTTGTAGATGTCCTTATCGCATCAATTATTTTACGACTAACACATAGTGCTACAAAACCGGTAAAATTATCGTTTTTGGTACTGTCAAAGTCCTGAATCGCTTTAAAAACTCCTAATAACCCTTCTTGATACAAATCTTCATTAGTACCGTCAGTCAGAAAAAACTTGCGTGACTTACTTCTAGCTAAACCTTGATATCTTTTAAGCAATATTTCCATGCTTACATTATCACCGTTTTGAGCTTTTATAACTAAGGTTATGTCATCTAAATCTTCTATCGGTAGCATATTTATTTGCTCCTTTGTCTTAAGCACTCATATAAAACAACACCCGTAGCTACACTTGCATTAAGGCTGTTTATTTTACCTTTTTGTGGCAAGCTTATTGTGGCATCGCTCAATTTCTGAGTAAGCGTATGTACGCCTTCTCCCTCACTTCCAATTACTATAGCAATATCCCCACATAAATTTGTTTTATAAATACTTTCGCCAGCCATATCGGTAGCGTATACAAAAATACCTTTTTCTTTAAGGTCTCTTATTGTGTCGTTAAGGTTGTTTACTTTTGCAATTTTAACATAACTACAAGCACCACTACTTACCTTAATAGCAGTATCGGTAACTCCACAGCAACGATGCTTAGAAATAATAATTCCGTTTGCACCGACGCAGTCGGCTACTCGGACAATTGCACCTAAATTATGTGGGTCTTCTATCCCATCAAGCAAAATAAGGAGTAAATACTCATTGTCTTTTTTAACTAGTAAATCATCTAATTCTGAATATACAAAATCAGTACCAAAAGCAAGTACGCCTTGATGTTTTCCTGTTGGAGAAATTCTGTCTAAAGCGTATTTGTCTAAAAAATTGTAAGGAATATTTTGTTCTTTGCATAAAGTTATTATGCTATCAAAATTACTGTTTGGAGCAGATTTTAAGAACATTACTTTTTCTATAGTAATGTCACCTTTTAGTGATTCTATTACTGCATTTTTTCCTTCTATAATCATATTGTTTTCTCCTGAGTTTCATTATTGTATATTAGACTTAATAATGTTTGTAGTCTATCATTTTGACCATTAAGATATAAAAAGCCAAGCAAACCTTCAAAAGCTGAAGATAAATGATATTCCATTTTTGTTGCGTGTTTTGGAATATTATTGCTGTGGGCATTTTTACATTTGCGATAAATAAAATTCTCATCTTCAGTAAGTGTATCAACAATTAAAGCAATTGCCTTAGCTTGAGCTTGGGCACATACATATTCGGTGCTTATTTGATGTAAACTATTGATGGAATAAGGGTGATTTTGTATAAACATTGTTCTTACAAACAAAGTATGAACACCATCGCCTATCAAACTTAATACAAGCGGGTGATATTCAAAAAGTAATTTTTTATCAATAATGTTGTTGTTTATAGGTACAAAATTTTTCATATATTTATTATATAATAGTATAACTAAATAAACAAGTAATATATTGACAAAAATGCGATTTAGTTATATATTTATTGTGTATGAAAAAGGTAATTATAAAAGTAGCATTAATTATTAGTATAATATTGTCTGTATTTGCGATAAGCGCGTGTATAGATAAAGAAAATTTGCCAGAAGACTATGTAGAAGTAGATAGCCTTCGCATTGAGGATGCAGAAATTTTCTTGTCTCCATCCGGTGAAACATCTAGTTATCAACTTAATATAGAAATTTTACCAACGACGGCGACTAATATTAAGCTAAGTTATTATATTCCAAGTAAATATTTGGGATATGTTAGTGTAGACCAAAATGGTTTAATTAAAGCAATAGCATTACCCGTTGTTGAGAAAGACCCGGATAATCCTAATGAAGAAGTAGCTACACCCAAAATTCCATTAATAGTCACTTCTACAAGCAATAAAAATGCAAAACTTACTATTATGCTTACTATTGAAAATGCGGAAGTTAAACAAATAAATTTTAAGCAAGAAATTATAGAAATGCTCTATAAGGGCGAAAGTGTAAAATTAGAATACGATATAGTGCCTTACCACGCACAAGATGGCAGGGATATAACTTTTACTTCATTGGACCCGACAATAGCATCCGTTGATGCAGAAGGTGTCGTAACGCCTCTTCAATCAGGTCCAACTACAATAATTGCGGAAGGTATTACAAAATCAGGAAAAACCATAACGGGTAGAATTTCAATTCTAGTTAAATATGTGGCGGCAAGATATTCTTTGGAAGTAACCAATCCTTCGCCAAAATTCAAACAAACAACGACTGTAAGTACTAATACAAGTATAATTTTTAATTTACTCCCATTAGAACCTAGTTCCGACCCAAATCCTCGTATTCAGTGGTATGTGGGTGAGGAGAGGATAACTTCACAAGATGGACAATCACAGTACGAGCATATACCGAATAGTTTAAATCCACAAACTTATAGAGTATCGGTTAAGGTAAAGGCAAAAGAGCAAGAAGAAATTGTTTATCAAAGTGAAGAAATTCATATATATAATAATTTTTCAGGATTTGGTTATTTTTATGAAAATAATAATGAAGAGCCAGCAGCAAATTATATGTACGGGCAAGAAGTTACCTTTAACTTGAATACAAGTGCCGCAGGTATGGACCATTTTGATTGGTATTTAAGAAGAATTGGACAGCAAGACAAGGACGCTATTAAAGTTGCGACAACGCTAGCAGAAACTCCTGACTTAGAAGTTAATTTGAATTTAGATGGTGATTATTATTTGGAAGCCAAAGCTTTTGATGAAGATGATTTTTTACAAGAAGGACAAGGACAAGAATACGAATTTAATGTTAATCGCTATATTATAGGCGATACAATAGTTATTAATCCAAATATTTTCAATGAAGGAATTCCACCGGAAATTTATAATTGGTATATGCATATTTGTGATGAAAACGGCAATGTAATTGACGGGACAAGAGCGTCTATAGGGTCTACCGTTGAGGGAGAAACTTTCTATTATAGTCCCAGCATTACTGGATATATTATGATTGAAGGGCAAGGAATTCTAAACGGCGTAGCCGCTAAAGTAAATGGAGAAATCTTTTCTGCATATTCAAGTATAATTAAAATATGCCCTAGAGGTATGACAGATATTAGTCTTGCTAGCAACATTTTAGATAGTTCAGATTATAAATATCAAGACCTTGCAATACGGGGTAATGATAGTATAGATAATGTAGTTATTGATGGAATAAATGAAATAGGTAAATTTACGCCTATAGTTTATTGGGACGCAGTAGATGGCGTCAATACCTATTGGGTAGAAATAACCAACGAAAATGGAGAAGTTGTATTACTTAATAGTACAGAAGATAAAGAATACTTTGGAGACTATTATTGTATATTGCCAAGTGATTTCGTTGACTTTAATTCGAAATTTAAAGTAAGAATAAAACAAAAAGGTGGAGAGTTTACCAACTATATTTGTTACGGATATAAAGCAACAAGTGGTTCTGCTGAAGTTTTTTATGATTATATAGATGTTGATAGACATTGTTATTATTTAAGTCCGATAAATGAAGTAATTACAAACGGATATATACGAAATATGGAAGAATTGGGAGATGTTTTAGACTATGTAATTAGCTATGAGCCTAGTATTGGAATAAATTCTCTTGTTACGACTAGAGAAAGAGTTACTTTACAAGAACATGTCTACGATAGAGAATATTCGATAAAGATATTTCTTGATTTTGATTATAGCGAGATAGAAAGTTTTTATCCTTACACTGATGATATTGGAATTAGTTTAGATGAACAGCTTATTGACTTGTACAAGTCAATTAAGGGTGCGCAATACGCATATTGCGAAACTGCCGATTTAATATTGCAAATGGACTATGATATTGATGATGGCGGGTATTACATAAATATTTATAAGAATTATAATGCAAGTACTTTTATAAACAGTGATACCGTTGTAGAAATTGACCCTGCGGTGGCGGTAAGCACAAATTATTCTACTTCGCCTTATGGTGATGAGTATAGTGATTTTGAAATCTATGACAAAGAGGGTAAAGAGGTAGATACAACGGACCAAATGTACATTGCGGCAGAAAATGGTAAATATCCATTGCCACAAACATATATTGCTAAAGCTGTAGAAGAGAAAATAAAATCAGTAATTAGAGAAATTATTGGAGATGATATGTCCGATTTGCAAAAAGCAACGGCATTTTATGATTGGCTTATATTAAACACTGTATTTGAAGAAGCACCTGCGGGAGTAGCTAATGCTTACAATTATAATATATACCATCTAGAGGGTGTTTTTATTGACCACAAGGCAGTTTGTGATGGATTATCAAAAGCATTCGTTATGCTATGTTGGTTTGAGGGAATTCCTTGTTATAAAGTAAGCGGTTATGTAAATGGAAATGGACACGCTTGGAATAAAGTTAAATTAGACAACAAGTGGTATGTCGTTGATGTAACCTGGGGTTCTTTTATAAATGAAGAGACGGTAGAAGGTACTGTTGTTGACACAGAATACATCAATCACAAGTATTTTGGAATGTCTGACTTAGCGTTTGCCGCTATGCACACAAATAGCGTTATTTATGGCGAATATGAGGCTAGCGATTATAATTATAATTATTATGAAAGTAGCAGGGTGAATGGATTAAATTTATATATTGAAAATGAAGAAGAATTTGTAGAATTCTTGAATAGCTATGGAGTATTTACAGATAGTAAAAAAATATCCTTACAGCTTTCTAGTACTTATTTAGCCGAAGGCTTGGATACGTTGATAAATAATCTTAATCAAAATCCCGATATTGAAGTTATTGTTGCGGGCCAGTTAAGCTTAAATAGCGGGGATATTATTAATATAAAATTCACCCATAAATAAGAGGGATAATATGATGGAAAATAACTACGAATATAAGTATGAGCAAATGTTTTTAGGCAAGGTAATTACCTTGACAAATGGCGTTATAGAATTTTCGGTAAGCCTTGATGTAGGGCCGAGGATAATATCATTAAAAACCAAAAATGGACAAAATATAATGTTTAATGATGTCGATGATTTGGTGTCAAAGGACTGCTCAAAAGTTTTTGGAGAAGGGAAAAAATGGCATATTTATGGTGGACATAGGTTATGGCTTAGCCCTGAAGAAGAAAGTACTTATTATCCGGATAATGATGAAATAGACTACAAATTAACTGAAAATGGAATATTATTAATGCCAAAAAAATGGGATAAAATCGATATTTTACCACAAATTCTAATAGAATTTATAGGCGAAAATAAACTAAAAATTAATCATAAAGTGAAAAATTTAGGACAAAAAAGAAACTTTTGTTTGTGGGCATTAACCGTTATGAAAGCTGGTGGCAAATTAGAATTTGACTTGTCTGATAAAGATACAGGATATCTTGCAAATAGAAATATTGTACTTTGGCCATATGATGATATTAAAGATAAAAGACTTGAATTGAAAGATAACAAAATAGTTTTGAAATCTGATGTGTCAGTATCAAATCCTTATAAAATTGGGGCGTATAACAGTAAATTCAAAGCTGAGTATAATATAAATATTTCAGGAAAAGATGTAAAATTTATAAAATCAATTGATGCTCAAGATACAAAAAAATATCCTGATTATTGTTGTAATTTTGAGGCCTATTGTAGTAATTATATTCACGAAGTAGAGAGCCTTTCTCAAATTGAAAAAATTGAAAATGGTGCATATTTAGAACATACTGAATTTTGGGAAATTTATTAAGTTTTCTGCAAAAAATCTATACGGTTTTTTAACAAATATACAAAAAAACGTAATTTATTTTTTACTGGTTTTTTATTAAAAAACGGCATTTTTTATTATTTTTTATTTTCATTGTAAAAAAACAAAACTGTATTGCGGGCAAGCCGTATTATTTTAGCATATATATAATATATATAAAACGAAATACACTCTTGACAAAGATAGCTAGCGAGAGTATAATTGCAATATAGTACTTTGGGGAAGTATACCCTTTTTCAAAGAAAGTATAGAAGCGATAAATAAAAGGAGATAGCAATGACGCCTAAATCAAAGAAAATATTTAAATTAGTTTTATTGATACTTTGCATAGTGCTTATGGTAGCTCTTGCTTCTTGTTCTAATAGAGTAACGCAAACTGAAGATGAAGGTACAGGTATAATTGGACCAGGAGTTGATGTCACAGAAATAATTGCTGTCGATAAAAATGGTGCATGGAATTACATAGAAAAGGCAGTTAGCAATATTGATTCAACAAAATATGAAGACCCTGAGTGGTTAAATATCGATTTTGGTATAACTGTTGATTTAAATACTTATGAAAAAGTGGGTGATGAGTATACAGATGCTATCAAAAAAACAACTAATTTCTCAATAGTAGTGAAGGCAACTATAAACTTAAAAGATAATAGTCAAAGTATTTTGTTCTTTGAAATGAAGGACCTTTATGCAAATATCATTAAGTTTGGCTTATATTATTATGATTCCACACTTTACATTAATGTTTTTGGCAATCAATTTTACACAGAACAACTTAATATGACATCATTAGGCATTATGCTTAATGAATTGCTTATAGAAAAAGATATTGATATTGTACCATTCGTAGGCAATTGTTTGCGTGGTGTTATCGATATAGATAACGATATGGTATCTATGGTAAAATTAGCGTGGGGCTTAATATTTGATACCGATAATTGCTTAGTTGAATTTTCGAAAGATAAAGAATTAGAATATATTTACCAATATTTCAAACTTGATATGGTTATGGATATGATAACTGCAGGTGAAATAAAAATCGGTACTTTTTTGGATGTACCAATAAGTTGGGTAGGTTTTGGATTGCCTAATTTGGACGGTTTATTACAACAATTATTTGGTTTTAGTTTGGCTAGTATTCAAGCTAAGGATTGGCCATCAATGCCTACCAAAATTTATGCAATAGCACAAAAAGGCGATGTTAAGCAAGCTGATGGTACGACCAAACCGGATTATATTTTTAATGGCTTAGGAATAGACATTACCGCCGATACAGGGGAATTTGATTTTAATTTTGAGTTAACACCATTCAAATTATCTACGAGTAACGAAAAAAATGTACCTATGAAACTTGATGGGTATGACTTTGTAAAAGGTAAAAACGTTATTTATAAGGAAGGTAGTTTTACCAATTTTGAACTAAACGGAAGTTTGTATGTAGAAAATAAAAATCCTGGTGAAAAAGTAACAATAGATCAATTGCTAGGTGGAATAGTAGATTTAGGTGCAATAGGACAAATGCCTATTGAACTAAAAGATGAATCAATGTACAAATTTGATTTGAATTTAGCCGTGGCGCTTGATCTATTTAATAATGAAAATAATAAAGTAAAACTGGCCATTAGTTACAATAGTGAAGAAATTTTGGCTTTATATATAGTCCCGGATTTAGCAGTAAATGCCGGTGAAACCGTGTTAAAGTGTTCAGCATATATAGATTCACATAATATGACTAGTGGTGGGCAGCAATTAT
>Ga0172378_10002383_pt1 | contig 17615 bp, 18 predicted proteins | sample GrowelOW332metaG_FD_119755 | JGI IMG/M metagenome (GOLD analysis project Ga0172378, IMG submission 119755) | Groundwater microbial communities from an aquifer near a municipal landfill in Southern Ontario, Canada - Pumphouse #3_1 metaG | ecosystem: Environmental > Aquatic > Deep subsurface >... | reverse complement strand
GACCAACCACCTCGATATTATCTCTATCGAGTGGCTTGAGGATTACCTCTCTACGTATCAGGGAGCGGTTCTGTTCGTTTCCCACGATGTCTCTTTCGTCACCCATCTTTCCAATGCCATTCTAGATATAGACCGTGGAGTTGGAACATACTACAACTGCTCCTATGAGTACTTCCTAAGGCAGAAGAAGGAGCATTACGAAACCCTTTTGGAACAGTTCAAATCCCAGGAAGAGGAAAAAGCCAAGCTGGAACGTTTCATCACCTACTTCATGCCAAAACCGAACATGGCTTCTAGAGCCCACGACAGGGAGAAGAAGCTGGCAAGGCTTAATTCCGGTGCTATCGAAGATCCGAGCCTGAAGAAAGACAAGAAGATCTCCGTCTCCCTGCAGGGCAATATCCGGGAAGGGAAGAAGCTGATCGATTTCAAGGACGTCTCTATCGGATACGACAAACCGCTTGTCTCTGGTATTACCTTTACCCTCTTCGGCAGGGATCACCTCGCTATCATGGGAGAGAACGGAACCGGGAAATCCACTTTCGGGAAAGTCCTTCTCGGGGAACTTAGGCCCTTAGGGGGCGATATCCGCCGTTACTTCCACATGACCTGCGGAATGCTCCGCCAGGATCTGAGAATGGACGAAGAAGATCCAGACGATACCTTGTTCCAGTATTTCCGCAACCTTTATCCTAGGAAGACCAATGAAGAGATTTATGCCGGACTGGGACAGTACGCTTTCTCCTTCGAGGAAGCAAATAAGAAGACTCTGGCAAACCTCAGCGGCGGAGAGAGGATGCGGATTGAGATCCTGCATCTTTCTTTGGAGAACTACGACCTTCTTTTGCTGGATGAACCGACGAACCATCTCGATATGATCTCCACCCGGGAGCTTATCGATGCCTTGAACGACTACGAAGGAACCCTTGTCATCATCTCCCACGACCGTGACTTTGTCGACAAGACCTGCGACAAGCTGCTTTATCTGCATGAGAAGAAGGGGTACTATTTCCTGGGCTCTTATGAAGACTTCAAGGTCAAGCAGCTGAAGGGCATCATGGAAGAGGAGAAAGCCAAGCTCCAGGAAGAGAACCAAGCTAAAAGGGAAGAGAAGAAAGCTGTTCAGGCAAAGATTGCCGAAGAACACGATGAGTTCAAGAAAAAGACCAGGGCGACAAGAGATGCCCCGGAGAAGATCCTGGAGAAGATAGACAAGCTGGAGAAGAAGAAACAGACCCTTTCCGATCAGTGTGCCCTTCCGGAATTCTACAACGATCCGGAGAAGCTTCAGGGAATCGAGAAGGAGATGGGGGATATCGATACCCAGCTTTCTTCTCTCTACGACGAACTCAGCAAGGCAATGTAGGCTCTTTTTTTCTCTTCTTTTCCGCTTTTTGCCTGAAACTTACCGGAAATCCATTTCCGATAACCGTTTTCTTGAAAAAAACTAGGAAAACCCTAGTAGGGAAAAGCATACATGGTATATAATTCTAAGGTTGCAAAAAATGAGGAGAGAAGAAAAATATGAATGATAAAATCCGTAATGTTGCGATCATCGCTCACGTCGACCACGGCAAGACTACTCTTGTCGACGCTATGCTGAAGACCAGCAATACCTTCCGCGACAATGACAAGGTCATGGAAAACTGCATGGACAGCAACCCGCTCGAGCACGAGAGGGGAATCACTATCCTTGCCAAAACCACTGCCATCCATTACAAGGACACCAAGATCAACATTGTCGATACTCCTGGCCACGCGGATTTCTCCGGCGAAGTCGAGAGAATCATGAACATGGTCGATGGCGTCTGCCTTCTGATCGATGCTTTCGATGGACCGATGCCGCAGACCCGCTTCGTTCTGAAGCAGGCTATCTCGTATCATCTTCCGACCGTTGTCGTTATCAACAAGGTAGACCGTCCTGGCTCCAATCCGGAGAAGGCTCTCGACGAAGTCCTGCAGCTTTTCATGGATCTCGGTGCTACCGACACCCAGCTTGAGTTCCCGGTCATCTATACCAGTGCCCTGAACCGTACTTCCTCCCTCTCTCCGAAGGTGGAAGACCAGAAGCCTGGCATGGATCCGCTCTTTGATGCTATTCTGCAGTATCTTCCGGCCCCGAAGTCGGAGCAGGATCAGCCTCTGCAGTTCCAGCCGTCCCTTCTCGACTACAACAAGTATGTCGGAAGAATCGGTATCGGACGTGTCGACCGTGGCTCTATCCATGTCGGCGACACTTATGTCTGCCTCCGTATGGATCAGAAGACCCAGACCAAGTTCAAGGTCCAGAAGCTTTATACCTTCTTCGGACTTTCCCGGATTGAGACAGACCATGTCGATGCCGGAGATATCTGCGGCATTGCCGGTCTTCCGGACATCATGGTCGGCGAGACTGTCTGCCCGGTCGATCATCCGGAAGCCTTACCGCTTCTCCGTATCGATGAACCGACTATGCGTATGTCCTTCGGCGCCAATTCCTCTCCTCTTGCCGGAAGAGACGGGAAGCTCCTCACTGCCCAGAAGATTTCCGACCGTCTTTTTGAAGAGTCCCAGCGGGATGTCTCCATGCGGTTCGAGATCTCTCCTAGAAGCGAAGCCTTCACTGTCATCGGAAGAGGCGAACTCCATCTCTCCGTCCTTATCGAAACGATGCGCCGGGAAGGATTCGAGCTCGAAGTCAGCAAGCCGGAAGTCATTCTCAAGGATATCGATGGAGTCTCCTGCGAACCGTTCGAGGATCTCCAGATCGATGTTCCGGATGAATATGCCGGTGCCGTTATGCAGCTTGTCGGTTCCCGGAATGCCGAGACCATCAATATGAACGAAGAGAACGGACAGACCCGTCTCAACTACGTCATTCCTTCCCGTGGCCTTATCTCCTTCATGAATCCGTTCATGACTTGTACCAAGGGATACGGAATCATCAACCATTCCTTCAAGGAATACCGTCCGAAGATCAACCGTCCTATCGGTATGCGTGCTTCGGGAGTCCTGGTTGCCACCGATGACGGCATGTCTACTTCCTATGCCATCAAGTCCGCTGAGGACCGCGGAACCATGTTCATTGGTCCTGGCGTCGATGTCTATGAAGGCATGATCGTCGGAGAGAACAAGTACGGAACCGATCTTGCCGTCTCCGTCACCCGTACCAAGGCTCTCAACAACGAACGTAACTCCAACAAGGATGTCACTATCGTTCTGAAGACTCCGCGCAGGATGTCTCTGGAAGACTGCCTCGACTACGTCAATACAGATGAGCTTGTCGAAGTCACTCCTAAGTCGATCCGTATGCGTAAGAAGATTACGAACACGGCCGACCGCAAGAAGTACGAAGCCCACCATCCGGAAGAGTTCAAGAAGTACTAAAGAACCTTAACCGCCTCAGACAGATGCCTAAGGCGGTTTTTGTTTTTTTCTTTTTTGTCTCCTGAAAACCGTCTTCTCACAAAGAAAAAATTCCTTTGGTCGGAAAGAAAATCTTGTCAGTCCTTCTTTGCTAGCCCTTCCTTATACATCCAGCCGACGGTATCTTTCATGGTTTCTTCTAAAGGCCTTCTCTGATAGCCGAGATCCTTCTGGGCTCTCTCGCAGGAATAATTGGAATTCTCGTTCAGGCAATCCATGGAGAAACCGGTAAACAAAGGCTTTTTATGATGAATCCTTGCGTGCAGCTCTAGAATAGGAGAAACCATCTTTACAATAAAATGAGGAATTGTAGCCCGTGTCTTCTTGACTCCGCTGAACTGATGGGCTATTTCGAGAAGTCCTAGGACGGATACGTAGGTGCCGGAAAGGATATAGCATTTCCCGTTCCTTCCTTTTTTCGATGCCAGGATCATTCCTTTTGCGACATCCCTTACATCAACGATATCATACCCGCCTTTCACGGCCACCTTCAGATGATGGTTCAGATACTTCCGGATAGCTGTATTGATGGGGCCTCCGAAAACATCCCCAGGCCCCATGATGGCGGTAGGTTGGACTATGGAGACATCCAAGCCTTTACGGGCATAATCCAAGACAAGATTGCTTGCCATGGCTTTGCTTTGCCCGTATACGCCTTCTATCTTTTCCGGTGAGAATCTATCTTCTTCGACCACCTTATCTGGCTTTTCCGGTTTATCGATGGCATCCACGCTGGAGACGTAGATGAATTTATCTATGGAATGCCTTAATGCACCCTCCAGCATGTTCCTGGTCCCATCGACGTTGATCGTAAAGACCAAAGGATCCTTCTTCTTCAGGATGGAGATCTTCCCGGCTGCATGGTAAAGGACCCTCCTAGCTTTGCAGTCCGACTTTGCGCTTAGGAACTCATCGATGGATTCCGGATTGGAGATATCCCCGTCGATGAAGAGGATCCTTTCCTGGAGCTTTCCAAAATCCCGGTGAGTATCCTTCTTTAGAACCAAAGCCACGACAAAGACATCTTCTTCTTCTTCTAATAATGCCATTATTAGATTTCTTCCTAGATGTCCGGTACCGCCTGTGACATATGCTACTTGGTTAATCATAAGAAATTCCCTGTTTTTATTAGCATATCCTTTTTGAAGGCCTAATCCTAGGGAAGTGCCTTTCTGATTCTTCTATGCAGGTGTTTATTCCAAAACACCTGGCTTTTCTATATGCAGCCTCGTAGTTTAGCAGCAGCCGTTGTGGTATTATCAACAAGGTTCTTAATTTTGTTTTCGTTTCTCTTTTCTATAAAAAGAGAAGGATTCCTTCCCCGGACCCTCTCAAAAGGGGCAAAAGATGCAACTCCCGCATTAAAAATGATAGGTTACGCCAAAACCCTTTTTCTTTTTGTTATTTTTTTTAGAATAGACCTGTATCAAAAACCCCTAGTATGGGAGAAAGGCGTGTTTAGTATGAATGACAAGATGCCGATGAATTCCTTCATCAACCACAGGAGAACGAAGCTCGGACTGTCCCAGCGAGAATTTGCCCGCCAGATTTTCTGCTCTCCCCAGGTGGTTTCCCGTTTCGAGAAAGAGGATCCGGATTTTCCCTTGGATGTTCTTCCCCGGATCTGCGACTCTCTTCACTATGCTCCTTCCGATGTCTTCGAGAGAGAGACCGGACATGTATCCAAGAAGAGAAATGCTCCTATCGATCCGAAGCTTATTGCCACCAATATCAAAGTTATCCGTCTCAACCTCGGACTGACCCAGATCGAATTCTCCGAATGCTTCAAGCGCTGCCGCAGAACGATCCGCAACTACGAGAAGGGTATCTCTATGCCGACTTTCCGCTTTGCCGAAGAGCTTCTTTCCATCTATCCTATTTCCCCGGATGAATTCCTTTATTCTCCGATCACTCCTAGGACTTCCCGGAAGAACGGTTAACTAGCCGTAGAAAAAAAGGTTGCCTTTTTTAAAAAAAAGGTATATTTTGAAATAGTACTCGGATTTCCGGGTACTATTTGTCACAAAGTAGAGGCGCGAAGAAAGAAAAGTAGGGCGGCGAGAAGAGTAAGACTTCTCTGACCCGTTCCGAAAGGCTTCCTTTGCCGAAGGATGAAACCGTCTCCTCGGTTCCATTACCTGGGCGGACCTATAACATAGGTCTGACTGTCACCGGACTTGCTCCGGTGGAGAGCTATCTCTGTGTTGAAGTTATTTCCTTTCGGATTTAATTTTCATACATAGTGGGTAGCCCGTACTTACGGACTACCCACTTTTTTCTTCCTTTATGGCAAATACTATTTCCCTAAAGGAGGGATACTTATGTTCCATTCCAAGATGGCGCTACTTTTTGCTGTTGCCGTTTGCGGTTTTTCCGCTGTTTCCTGCTCCAAAAACAGCGAGGATTCGATCCGGATCGGTATGGAGTGCGACTATGCACCTTTCAACTGGACGGAAGCAAAGGAGAATGAAAACAACCTTGCCATCTCCAATGCCGACGGGTATGCCGACGGATATGACATCCAGGTTGCCAAGGTCATCGGAGAGAAGCTCGGGAAGAAGGTGAAGATCGTCAAGGAGAAGTGGGAATCCCTGGTTCCGGATGCGGATTCCGGCTTGATCGATCTGGTCCTTGCCGGTATGACCAACACGGAAGAACGGGCAAAGACGATCGACTTCTCCGAGGAATACTACCATTCCGAAGTCGTCCTGCTCACTTCCAGCGCGATGGCGGAAAGCGTTTCCGGAAAGGTTCTGGGGAAAGAGGATCTGACCTCCCTTCTTTCCGGAAAGAATGTCATCAGCCAGAAGGATACGATAGAGGATGATATCGCTGCTAACTTTGCTACGGAGTTTGGTGCTGTCCATGTGACTCCCCAGACGACCTATACCCTGGCTGCAAACGATGTCTCCCTAGGGATTGCGGCCGCACTTGTCGTGGAGAAGCCGGTTGCCAAGGCTTATGTCTCTTCCCTGAAGAACGTCGGGATCGTTTCCCTGGATCAGTCGGTCCTTGGAGTCGAGCTCTCTTCTTTAGGTGTCTCTATCGGCATGAAGAAAGGGAATACTGCCCTCAAGGATTCCGTCAATGAGGCCTTAGCTACTCTCTCCACGGAGAAGAGGGAGGAGATGATGCTAGCAGCAGTCGAACGGAGCTCTTCCAATTAAATGGGGAACGATGTAGGGGTACTACTCAAAGAGTCCGGGATGCTGTATCTGAACGGCCTTCTGTCCACGATCGTCCTTTCCCTTGTCGGCACTTTCGGAGGATTCTTCCTTGGAGTCTTCCTGGCTTTCGGGAAAAGACTTCCCGTAGAAGGCAAGTCCAAGGGGCAGAAGGCATGGCGGTATCCTGTCCGCTTCCTCTGCTCTGCCTATTCTTTGATTATCCGCGGCACCCCGATGATGGTCCAGGCAATGATCTTCAAGTATGCGACCAGCAATGCGGACTGGTCCTGGAACGAGATCCGGGGAATCAACACCTGGAACGGCTGGCTTCTCTGCGGAATGATCGTCATCACCTTCAATACGGCTGCCTATATGTGCGAAGACCTTCTCTCCGGACTGAACGGTGTCGATAAAGGCCAGACGGAAGGAGCCAAGTCTCTCGGTATGAGCGATTTCTCTACTTTGCTCCACGTGACTCTTCCGCAGGCTATCCGGAATGCCATTCCGACATTCGGAAACGAATGGATCGTCAATATCAAGGACTCCTCCGTTCTGAACGTCATCGGAACGGCGGAGCTGTATTTCGAAGCGACTTCTGCTGCCAGCCAGAACTACAAGATCATGGCAAGCTTTGTCCTGATCGCCATCATCTATCTATGCCTGACTTTGGCTGCGACCGGGATTCTGAAGCTTGTAGAGAGGAAGCTGGACGGAAAGAAGTTTGCTTTCTCCTTCCGGAATCTTCTCTTCCATGGCCAGAGTCCGCTGAAGGAGGCAAAGTAGAATGGAAAACGAATCCCTTCTTTCTATCCGCCATGTTGCCAAGACCTTTCAAGGCGGAACCGAAGTTCTGAAGGACATCTCCTTTGATGTGAAGAAAGGAGAATGCCTTACCATCCTCGGTTCTTCGGGAAGCGGCAAGTCGACTCTCCTTAGGTGCATCAACAAGCTGGAGATTCCAAGCTCCGGCGAGATCCTCTTCCACGGAGAGAATATCCTCTCCTTCTCAAGCAGGGACAATGCCCTGCGGACAAAGATTGCCATGGTCTTCCAGTCCTTCAACCTGTTTGCCAATATGGACGTTCTGAAGAACTGCATGATCGGGCAGGAGAAGGTCCTGAAGAGAAATAGGGAAGAAGCCAAGAAGATTGCTTTAGAGAACCTGGGGAAGGTCGGACTTCTGGATAGAGTGGATTACCGGATACCGGAACTTAGCGGCGGACAGAAGCAGCGGGTAGCAATCGCTAGGGCTCTATGCATGAATCCGGAAGTCATCCTCTTTGATGAACCGACAAGCGCCCTTGATCCGGAAATGGTCGGAGAAGTGCTGAAGGTAATGAAGAGCCTTGCCCATAAAGACCTTACGCTTCTTTTCGTAACCCATGAGATGTCTTTTGCCAGGGATGTTTCGGATGAAGTCATCTTCATGTCCAAAGGGGTTATCTCCGAACAGGGGACACCCTCCTATATCTTTGACGAATGCAAGAATCCGGATCTTCTTTCTTTCCTGAACCGGAAATAGTATTGGTTTAAAAGAAACCGGGAAAATAGTAGAATAGGAGCATATGCCAAGAGAAATACTCGGAATTGACTTAGGTAGTTCCAATACGCGTATCTACTCCTCCCTTACCGGAGGAGTGGTTTTCAGTGAACCTACATGCATTGCTTTCGATACCAATACCAATGCCGTCAAGGAAGTCGGTTTCCTTGCCAAAAAGATCGAAGGAAGGACACCTTACAACTACCGTGTCGTCTCCCCGGTCGAGAACGGCCTGGTATCCGATATCGATGCTGCCACTAAATACTTGGAGACCATCCTCCTTGATCTCCGTCTGAACCGTCAGTTCAGAAGCGTTACTTTGGTCTTCTCTGCTCCCAGCCACTGCTCCAAAGTCAACCAGGGAGCCCTGATTGAGATCGGGAAGAGGCTCCAGGCAAGAGAAATCTATATCGAGAGCCAGGCAAAGCTGGGAGCTCTAGGCGCAGGAGAGAACGTCTACTCGCCGAATGCCACCTTGGTAACGAACATCGGTGCCGGTGTCAGCGATATAGCCTGCATCAGCATGGGAGAGACGGTTAGCAGTGCTTCCAGTTTCTTTGCCGGCAATACCTTCGATGAAAGCATTAGACGTTACCTCCAGCAGGAGGAACACCTCGCCGTCGGAAGCAAGTCTGCCGAAGCTCTGAAGAAGAAAATCGGAAATGTCTCCGAATCCGGAGAGAATATCCTTTCGGAGATCAAGGGACGGGATACGCTGACTTCTCTTCCCTCCTCTGCTGTCATCTCCTCCAGCTTGAAGGAAGTCCTGCTTCCGGAAGCCAGATTCCTGGCGCTGAAGATTACGGATGTGATCGCCAGCCTTCCCCCGGAACTGGCAAGCGACTTGGTCCGCAACGGAATGCTCCTTACCGGAGGAGGCGCTCTTCTTACCGGCCTCAAGGATTACTTCCAGAAGACCCTTTCCTTGATCGTAAGAACGGACAAGGAACCGGACAGTGCTGTGGTCAAGGGATTAGGAGTCTATATTACGAATCTGCTGAATGCGTAAAACCGAAAGGAAAATATCATCATGGTTACGCTTTTGGATTTAAAGAAGGAGAAGATGCAGGCGCTGAAGGCTAGAGACAAAGACAGAGAAGGAATCCTCGGGATCGTGATTACGAACTATCAGCTTGCCGAAGTGGAGAAGAAGGCGAAGAACGAGACGATGAGCGATGCCGATATGGTCAGCTGCCTCAACAAGACCCTGAAGGGCCTGGAAGACGAAGTTGCCATGTATCAGTCGGCCGGACGCGAAGAAGACGCCAAGAAGGCTCTTAATCAGGTCAAGACCGTCAAGGAGTTCCTTCCTCAGATGATGTCGGAGGAAGAAGTCAAAGCCGTTATCGAAAAGCTTCCGGATCATTCCATCAAGACTATCATGTCCTCCTTCAAGAAGGACTATGCCGGCAAGGCAGATATGGGAATGGTTTCCCGTATTGCCAAGTCCTACCAGAGAAAGTAGAAGAAACATCCCGGACTCGGTTGACAAACCAAGTCCGGGACTTTAAACTATTCCTTGCTGCTTTTTACGGGGGAGTAGTTAAGTGGCATAACAGCGGTCTCCAAAACCGTTATTGAGAGTTCGATTCTTTCCTCCCCCGCCATCGAGTCGTTATTCGAACTATCTACGCTACGCCGAGAGGGTTCATCGTCAATCTGAAGAAACCCGACTGGCTGTGGGAATAGTCCGATTCAGGTCACCGAGAGGTGGCCTTTTCTTGTACTAATGCAGTAGTCAACGTTTTGTAGACACTTGGGTTTAATTCTTTTTGGCTTTGGCCTCCTCGATTATCTTTTGCTTCTTCTCGTATTTGACCTTGCTCGGCTTTTTGGGGACGGATTCCCCCTTCGCAGCCTTTTCTTTATAGGCCTTTGGCGTGAGATAGCCCAATGCGGCCGACGGCCTCTCCTCGTTGAAGAATCTGACGTACCTCTCGACGAACGACGGCACGTCGCCGCAATGGGCTATGTCGAAGTCGACGAACATCTCGACCTTCGACCACCCGTTTATGGCCTCCATCGCCCCGTTGTCCGTGGGCGTCCCGGCCCGGGACATCGAATGCGTGATATGATATTGGGGAAGGAGCTCATTGAAGCCCTTCGAAGCGTAGACGGAGCCTTGGTCGGTGTGCAGAATCAGATCCAGCCCGTCTACCTTTTTCTTTTTCTCGATGACCATTTCGAGGCCCTCGAAATATGTGCTCCTGTCCCCTTTGCGGCACGATAGGCCGTAGCCGACGATCTCGTTGTTCCAAAGGTCCATGTAGAGCGTGAGCTCCCAGTATTTCCCTCCGGCCCAGAAGGCGGTCATGTCGCTGACGACGCATTGTAGCGGCCCGTCGACATTCAGGGAGGCCATCACGGAGTTCGGGTAGATCTTCTTCGGCTCGCCCGGCTTTTTGTAGGCATAGTGCCTGCTTTTCGACTTTATGCCGGCGAATCTGCAGCACCTGTGGGCGTATTGGTCGGACATCACGAGGCCAAGATCCAGCCTTATCTTCGCGTTAAGCCATCGGTAGCCGTGGCTAGGGTATTTGGCGTGGTATTCCTGGAACAGGGCGACGTCGGCCATCCTTTTCCTGAGCCTGTCGGAGGGATTGGACAGCCTGGCCTTCCATTTGTAGAACCCGGACCTGGATATCGACATGGCCCGGCAGAGGGATTTGATCGGCCATCTCGCCGAGAGCTCCATCGCTATCTGGAACTCGCATCCTTTATAGAAATGAATTTCTTCGCCTTTCCACCCCCTTTCACCGCATACCCTTTTTTTGCGCGGGCGACCTCGATGTCCTTGAGCATCAGCTCGTTGATGAGCTCCTCCTTCGTCATCGATCTGTAGTCGGCGCTCGGCTCGGGCCTTTTGATTCCCTTGGGGAGCGGGTCGACCCCGATCGATTTCATGTACTCCCTAGCATAGAGGTAGACGGTCTGCAGCGTGACCCCGTTCTCTTCGGCCGCCTCCTTGGCGGTCTGCTTGCGTTCGTAAACGCGCCTTCCTATGTCTAATTTCTCCTTTGTCATGTCTCTTTTTTCGACCTCCTTGTGTAAATTCTAGATTAAGCTGTCTAAGAATTTGAATGGAGTGTCTACTTTAAGGTTACCAGTGCACTAAAAGAAATTTCTAGGGCTATAAAAGTCTATAGAGATGTTATACTTAATATATGGATTATTCAAAGTGCCTTAAGGGTTTGCGGGAGAAGCTTATAATATCGCAGAAAGACCTGGCAGAGATGCTAGAGGTTTCCTTTGCGACCGTAAATCGACTAGAGAATGGACATCATGAGCCTTCCTTAAAGACCAAGAGAAAGATTCGTGATTTGTGTAAGAAGTATAAGGTGAAAATGGAGGAAAAAGACTGATGGCGAAAATTGATGAAAAGGTGCTATGGGGAGCAGCTGAAAAGCTTCGTGATAAATGTGATCCGGCGGATTACAAGAACGTTGTTTTAGGTCTTGTCTTCCTGAAATATGTCAGTGACCGCTACGAGGCGGAATATAAGAAACTGAAAGAAGATGGTGACCAGGATGATCCGGATTACTATATTGCGGACCACGTCTTCCTCAATCCGGCTAAGTATCAGTTAGGGGATAAATGGATTGAGATTCCGGAGCGCAATGTCTGGAAGGAAGTCTCTCGCCATTCTAAGGATGCTTCCTTAGGCCAGGTCATTGACTCGATGTTTGTTGCTATCGAAAAGGAAAATGATCAGCTGAAAGGCATTCTTCCTAAGACCTATTCCAAGAGCGATCTAGACAAGACTGCCTTGGGTGAGCTTGTCGACTTCTTTACCAACAATCTTAACATGACCGATGCCGATGGCGATTTCTTCGGCCAGGTTTATGAATACTATATTGGTGCCTTTGCTACTTATATTCCTCAAAAGGGTGGCGAGTTCTTTACTCCGAAGTCTATCGTTGAATTGATGGTTGAGATTCTCCAACCAAACAAGGGAAGAGTCTTTGACCCTTGCTGTGGATCGGGCGGTATGTTTGTTCAGTGTGAGCAGTTCGTAAAAGACCATCAGGGTTTGATTGATGATCTCTCTATCTATGGTCAGGAAGTAAATCCTGGCACTTGGAAGATGGCCAAGATGAACCTTGCCATCCGTGGCATTGAAGGTGACCTTGGTGACCGTAATGGTGACTCCTTTACCGATGACCTTCATAAATCCTTACGAGCCGACTACATTCTTGCTAACCCTCCTTATAACCTTAAGGATTATTGGAAACCGTCTTTGGGAGGCGATCCAAGATGGATATTTGGAACTCCAGACAAGAAGAACGCAAACTATGCTTGGTTGGAGTTGATGTATTCTAAGCTTTCGACAAATGGTAAAGCAGCTATCCTTATGCCGAATGGTGCTACCACTTCGGGAAATAAGGCTGGTAACTCTGATTATGATGTCAGAAAGAAGATGATAGAGGAAGGTAAGGTGGATGCAATTATTGACCTTCCGGACAAACTCTTCTCGAACACGGGAATCAGTGTTCAGTGCTGGGTTCTCAATCGTGCAAAGACCGATACAGATGTCTTATTCATTTCCGCTTCGGATATGGGAAGAATGATCTCGAGAAAGATTAGAGTTCTTGATCCGGAGGATATTAAGAAGGTAGCCGATACCTATCACACTTATAAAAAGGGTGAAGGGTATGAAGATAAACTCGGCTTCTGCAAAAAAGCTTCTATTCAGGAAATCAAGGAAAAGGATTATTCCTTGAATCCCGGTAGATATGTCGGTGTCGATGATTCCAACAAGATGTCTCCTGAAGAAATACAAGCGGAACTGAAGAAGACATCCGAGGAGTTGTTCCAATTAATGGAGGAGGGAAAAGAATTAGAAGATAAAGTGAAACAAATTCTTATCGAAGAGATGAAGTAGTGCCAACTATGTGGCGTTGCTCCGCAATGCTTGGAAGAGCAATTTCTACGTTCTCAAGGGTAGTTTTGGATAATTCCTTGAAGGTAGCACCTCCTGAAATCCCCTTAAGATATTCAACCTTTGTTGATAGCCAATAATATAAGTATAAAGGAATAATTTGGCTCTCATCGCACACCAAAGACTTGAATCCCTGATTTGTGCACATTGGATTGTCAGCAATAGCGAGATATCCTATCGGAGCACGTGAGGTTAATAGGACAGTTCCCTTGAGAACCATCGTTGTCGAACAACTATTATATCCGGCTTCTGTAATATTTCTCTCTCCACGATGAATGAATCTCTGATGAAAAGTGGATAAGTCCTTAGGAGTTATCCACGGAATATCACCATCCCAGTTATTCGGGTCAGCTGTCGATGGGGTCGATCCGTTTATGATTGTTGTTATCTTCTTTAATTGAACTTTTTCCATAATATTCTCCAAACTAGAGGTAATCATATATGAAACAGACATTGGGACAAATCGCTATCGTAACTATGGGGCAATCACCGAGTTCCGAGTATTACAACACCAATCGTGATGGCTTGCCTTTCTTGCAAGGCTGCACAACTTTTGGACGTCTTTATCCAACCTATGACATATGGTCAAGCTTCTATAACAAGGAAGCTTTCCCTGGAGATATTTTGTTTACCGTAAGAGCGCCGGTCGGTGATGTAAATATGTGCAAAGATCACATAGCAATTGGACGTGGTTTGGCCTCAATCAAGGCTGTAAATGTCTTACCTAAATACCTTTTCTACTTACTTCAAGCAAATAAACACCAATTTCAATTTGCTTCGTCAGGAACAATCTATCAATCTATCAATCGAGACAAGCTTCTCGGCGTTGAATTGAATGTTCATTCTCGAGACGAACAGGAGCACATAGTTGGCACTAGGAGGTGCTTATGTTATTGAGTGATTTCATTGAGTTCAACCCTAGCATTTCTGTCGCCAAGAATACTACTTTGAGAAAGTTTTCTATGGATCAGTTGATTCCAAACACTCGGTTAGTTTCTTCAGATCGCTTTGAGCATTTCTCTAGTGGTTCTAAGTTTCAAAATGGTGATACCTTATTTGCAAAAATCACCCCTTGTCTAGAGAACGGAAAGACTTCTTATATTCAAACTTTGAGAGAAGGCGAGATAGCTTTTGGTTCAACCGAGTTCATTGTGTGTCGTGCTAAGCCAGGAGTAAGTCTTCCTCTATTTGTCTATTACTTGATGATAAGTAAGAGAATACGTGATAGAGCTATCGCTTCAATGACCGGATCTTCTGGCCGAGAACGAGTCCAACAAGTTGAGCTAGATAACATCCAAATACCTAACTACAGCCTCGACTTTCAACGCCACATAGTTGGCACTATAGGAAGCGTGGACGATCTCATCGAGAAAAACGCACAGGTTTCTAATAAGACAATGGAGCATGCAAACCTTCTTTTTACTGCACAGTCTCAAAAAGTAGGCACTCAAAAACTCCACGGCTTGATTTCCTTCGTTAAAGGAAAGAAACCAGAGCTTTATTCTATGCAGGATGGTCTCCTTTATCTAACCATTGATTCTTTAACGGGAAACACCGATACGATTTATTCTTCTTCAGGTATCAGATGTTCATCAGATGATGTCCTGATGGTCATGGATGGAGCGTCTTCAGGTAAAGTGTTCATTGGCTTTAATGGCTATGTTGGCTCAACTTTAGCAAAAATTGTAACCGATATTCCTTCTTCGTTAGTATACCTTTTCCTTCACAATTATCAGCAAAATATGATGGAGAACACGACAGGATCTGCTATTCCTCATGCGGATAAAGGGTATATAGGTGAATTAGAAATTCCGATGATTAAGGATCAGAAGGTCATTTCTGAGCTTTCAAATGATTTAAAGGTAATCCAAAACTTAAGAAAGAGCAACCTGAAGTTAGCGAAGATAAAGAAAACCTTGCTGGAAAAATACTTTTAATTACCAAGTTACAATCTTGTCTACGATGTCTTTCTGCTCTTCACTTGTTTTAAGAAGATAGATTCTTGTGGTTTCGATGGATTCATGTCCCATCAGATCCGCAAGTAAGGCAATATCCTTGTTCTTGGCTAAGAAGTTCTTGGCGAAGCGATGGCGGAAGGAATGAGGATAAATCACGGAAAGATTCATGTTGTATCTCTTTCCAAGCTCTTTAAGCTGGTGAGAAAGTCCACGGGTCGTAATTTGCTTACCTTTTGAGTTCAAGAACAAATATCCGGAAGTTCTCCCGATTCCGTTATAGTAAGCTAGTGCTTTCTTCTGCAAAGAAGAAGGAATGTAGATTCTTCTGATCTTTCCGGCTTTCGTATAAAGGTCAATGTATCCTCGAATCACGTTCTCGTATTTGAACTGAATCAATTCGGAGACTCTCGCTCCTGTCGCTCCTAAGAAACGAACCACGAAATACCATTCGTAGTTCTGATCCTTCCAGAGCTTGTTCTTAAGGAATTCATAATCGGCATCAGAAATTACATTCTCTAAGAAGGACTTTTGTTGAAGTTTGATGAATTTCAGCTTTAGAGAAGACTTCTTAGCATACTCCAAGTATTTGTTGATTCCTTGAATTCGGAGATTGATAGTTTTCCCTTTGTAGGTATCGACTAAATAGGCTTTGTAGGATAACAGATTGTCTTTCGTAACCGCATCGTAACGAGAGAAGAACAGATCAACAGAAGACTGATAAGCGTCGATGGTGTTCTTTGAGAGGTTTTCTCTCTTCAGAAAATCTTTGAATGTTAGCATTCTTTCATGCTCCTTTCTAAAATAGGAGATGAAAATAGACCGCTAACTATCAATGTTTAATGAAAGTATTTAGCTAAAAGGAGTTTCTTCTCCTTCTTTAGACGTTCCTTTTGTTCTCGTAAGGAAGAAAGCTCAAGCAAAAGGGGATTGTACTTTGCCTTGTATTCTCCTACTTCTTGAGCAGAAAGAAGAGGAACAGCCAAATTCAGGAAATCCTTGTTATTGATTGCTTCCATTGTCGCACCAGTAGAACTTAGATCTTTCTTCTTTCGAAAATCCTCGGAAATGAAGAGCGAATATAAGAATGCCAAAGGTAAGTAATCCGATTCCTCTACCCCAATGAATCCGGTCGAAAGAATGGTCTGATTGATTAGGGAGCAATCGACCTCTGTGATTCCTAAGACTTTGTAACTCTCTTTCATTCTAGCAGTCCACGCAGTCCGTTCTTTCGGTTGCATATTGGCTCGAGAAGGTCGTTGGTCTTCCGTTATAAGATAGGAATAATCAATCGGATTCGTTCCTTCAACGCATGAGGTATCTAAGTAAATCTTCTCTCCTTGAAACGATTCAATACCGGTTTTAACTAGTTTGGGATTGTAATAGCTAAAAGGGACCTTCTCGTAGAAGCCTGATAGAGAATCCGCCAAAATCTTGTTCAAACAGTTGACACGCTTATCAATGTTTTCAATCAGATCGTCCACGCTTCCTATAGTGCCAACTATTTGGATTCAAAATATCTGTGTAGTAGAAGTTTCTTCTGCTTATTTAGAACAATGTTTTGTCGGAAGGAGTTCTCCATTTTCAAGAATATAGGCGATACAATCGTATTGAAATGAGACAAATCATCATTGGAAGGAAAATCACAAGGGAATTGTCTAATTATGGAAGAATTTACTGCCTTTCCAATCGAACTTGTGTTGCCTCCGTCTGAAAGGAAATTGCTGTGGCGTAAGAAGGAAAAGAGCCAATAGCGAGAATTGTCATCAGCTTTAAAATCGGCAATAGCTTCGTTTGTCACCATCTTCTGACAAGCGATTGCGGTTCTACCAACAGTGAGTTTAAAGCTCAGTAATACATCACCAGGTTCTACTACAGGAATCTTGAATTTCATCACCGCATTTGGAGTTAACCATTGAGAAGTCTCAAAAATTAAAGGCTTGTTTTCTTGCATATCTTTAATTGATAACCAAGGAATATTCCCTTTGCCATCAATGCCAAACCACTCATGTTCTTTTGTTGGTGGAGTTCTGCCAATCGAAATGTCAAAGTAATCTTCCAAGCATCCGGCTTTTGTTTTCGTTGAATCAAACAATAAGTACTGTTCATCGATGAATCTGAGACAAGATTCAATCTTCCTGGAATTTAATTCAATCAAATCATCGATTGTTCCTATAGTGCCAATTAGTTAGAAGTATTTGGCAAGAAGAAGCCCCTTTATTTCTTGCAGTTTGACGATTTCTTGCATGTAGTTCTTGACCTGTAAGAAGATGGGCTTTATCTGCTCATTAAAATCAGCCAAGAGAGTCTCACTGATAATTGGGACTCTGTACTGACACATAGTATCAAAATTAATGATTGGCATTTTGGTTCCCTGCGAATTGATATTGGTGTATTCATGGAATTCATCACTACTTATAAGAGCGAGAACCCAAAAATAGTATCCTTCTTTGACAAGAAACTGATGAACAGTTCCTGTGACATATTCTGACCCAATAGCAAAACCGGCTTTTCTAAAATATGGTCGGATTGATCCATAAAGAAGAGCGTTGGGGTCAAGTGTTCTTACATTTGTAGAAAAATCGCTCCCTTTTGAAGAGGCATAAATG
>Ga0172378_10002382_pt1 | contig 17615 bp, 14 predicted proteins | sample GrowelOW332metaG_FD_119755 | JGI IMG/M metagenome (GOLD analysis project Ga0172378, IMG submission 119755) | Groundwater microbial communities from an aquifer near a municipal landfill in Southern Ontario, Canada - Pumphouse #3_1 metaG | ecosystem: Environmental > Aquatic > Deep subsurface >... | reverse complement strand
TCCGTTCGTGCACTGAGAAGTGCCACATAAATTGCCGCACTCCGCTTGTCAATTCGTGTAAATTTATGGAGCTGTGTGGCATCGACCTCACTGATAATATCTGCAAAAATATGCCCATCATCTTCATCTCTTGGGTCTTCTTCTGTGATAAATACTTGTCGAGCAAAGAGACTTGCTACTTTTCCCATTTGTCCTCTTTTGTGTCTATCCCTTTCCCCTGCAGCACCAAAAACAAGAATTAAATCATGCTGTGGTTTCATTTGTTTGATAGAAGAAAAAAGTTGCAAAAAGGCATCTTTTGTGTGCGCAAAGTCAATAATCGTGGAAAATCCCAAGTTATTGGGTATTTCATGGTAACGACCGGTTGGAGCGTGTAACGTGTGCAACAAAGGATATATCTCAGTGGTACTGAGTGAGAGAAGAGATGCGGCAGCAAGGCAGGCGAGCAGGGCATCGGTGATAAAGATGGAGGGAAAGAGGGTACACGGATACTCTTTTCCGTTGATGATAACCGCCTGTTGTGGTTTTATTTCAATATGCTCTGATTTTTCAAGCGTGATTGCTTCTTTGTTCTCTTTGTGTGCAACAGAGAGACATTCTTGAAGGTGAGGATTGATGGTGGAAAGAAAAACTTTCCCGTTTTGTTTGAGCTTGTCGATGATATGACATTTACTCTCGATGTATTGATCGAGTGTTTTATGAAATTCCAAGTGTTCACTGGTAATAGTGGTAATGATGGAAAGGTCAAAGGTGATGGCGTGCATTCTGTCGAGTTCACTGCTGAGAGCATGACTTGTTGCTTCAAGAATGACATAGTCTCTCTTGTTTGCTAAGCATTCCGCTAAGAAGGATTCAAGATGGTTTGCTTCAGGCGTACTTTGCCTGTATGGGGAGGGATGAAGGCCCTCTCCATTGTCCATATACACGGTAGATAAAAGACCGACTGAAACATTTTTTGCTTTGAGTAGTTGATAAAGAAATGTTGCTGTGCTTGTTTTTCCATCGGTGCCGGTAATGCCAATAATTTTGAGGTGTGCTTCGGGTTTGCCATAGAAGAGAGAGGCAGCTATGGCAAAGGCTCTGCGACACTGTGCTGTTACGATGTAGGTAATACCTGGATGGGGAAACGGTGTCTCTTTTTGGCTAATGATGACAATGGCACCTTTTTCAATGGCCTCGTCGATATAGAGGTTTCCGTCGGTATGAATTCCCTCAAAACAAAAGTATGCACAGCCTGCTGTGGCTTGGCGTGAGTCAAAACAAATGGCTTGAATTTCTCTCTCTTCAAAGCCACTTTTTCTCATTGATTGAGGGGAAAGTGTGTGAATCAATTGTTGTATCGTAAGCATGATTCTTATCATATCTTTATCGGAAGACGAAAGCAAGAAAAAGTAGAAAACTTGTAAAAAATCTGTTATATTGGATGAAAGCTACCGGTGATGTGTCTCTGAGGGTTTTCATCTCTTCTCGGTTTGATTGCCTTGTTCTCGTTGCTGTGTTATTGAGGAGCCTGAGGCTCTAAAGGAAAACTATTGAATAAACATTTTGTCTCTTTATTATTGCTTAGTACCATACTTTCTCAATTGCCTGCTACCATCTCGGTATATTCTCAGCGAACATCTGCCCTTGGTGGTGCTGGACTTGCTGATGTTGAAGGCTATGAAAACCCTGCAAACTTATCGCTCCGTGATGTGGAAGATTCAGATTTTCTGTATTACTTGAGTTATCAAGATACCTATGATTGGGGTGATTCTTCACTCTCGGACAGTGTTCCTCTGATTCAGCAGCCCGTTTCTTATTTGGGTGCAACGTTCTTTGGAACAGGAATTTCCATGACGGTTCAGGCGAAAAACTCGTTGACTGATAAAGTTTCAGATGATAGTGGGAGTGCCTATTTTACCGCAGTTAGTGATACTCTTGTGCAAGTTGATTTCTCTCTTCCGACCTTGTATACCATCAAAAGTGGTATGCGTATTAAGGGAAGTAGTGAAGTGGAAAGACTTGATAGTGAAATCCGTTCTGGCTTATTAACCATTCCTGATTATTTTATTCAAACATTCCTTGAGAGGACAGAATATGTAGAGGGAAGTGAAGATTATGCCGTTCAACTGGGAATGAGAGAAGATGTAAATGATCAATGGAGCTTTGCTTTATTTACCGATTTATACAGCAAAGATACGCAAAATAATGTTGATAGTTTTTCTGATACTTTTTCTCTCGGTTCCGCTTTTTCAACGGCAACCTATGCAGATGATAACAGTTTAAATCTCTTGAAATTTAAAGTTGATGCAGATGTACTCAACGTGTTGAATTCTGATGACAGAGAGTTCCGTTTTGGCTCTGAGTTGAAGTTCCAATTTTTGAGAAACTATTCGCTCTCTCTTCTTGCAGGTACGACCATTTATCAAGAGATTGATGATGATACAACCACCTGTAATGCATCAATTCTCTATACGACGCCATCTTCGACCTACTTGCTTGGAACCTCAGTGTCACTAGCAACACTGAAGGGAGATTCTTCTGCTTTCTCCCTTTATCTCAGTGGACAATTTTCACTCTAGAGTCTTTGCGTTTTTTTCTGAGCTCTCTTTGTATTGATTGTTGATGCGATAAAATGTGTTCCTACGGCAATAATAACAATAGATGCACCACTTGCAATGTTGAGTGTGTAAGACATGATAAGACCTAAAAGACATTCTGCTTCGCCAATAACAATGGAGAGTATCATGCGGGTCTTTAATTTTTTGCTGATTAATGTAGCCGTTGCTGCGGGTGCACTAATCATGGCAATTAACAGAATAATACCTGCAACGCGAATGAGTGCGACCACGGATAATGCGATAAGAATGTACAAAAGATAGTCTAAGAATTTGACATTAAGGCCCGATACTTCGGCAAATTCACTGTCAAAAAGATAGGTTTTCCAGTCATCAAAAAGTGCAAAAATCACAAAGGTTACAATAACGGTAATAACTCCCATTAAAAGTAGCCCTCCATTCGTTACCGAAAGGATATTTCCAAAGAGGTAGGAATTCATATCAGGTGGATAGCCTGGCATTAACGAGGTAAATAAAATACCAAGAGCCATGCCAAGGGACCAAAAGAGTGCCGTGGTAATGTCACTGTTCTTTGCATTTTGCTTACTGGTATATCCAATAGAAATAGCTGCAAGCGTAGAAAATCCCATTGCGCCAAGCATGGGATCAAAACCTAAAAGGTAGCCAAGTCCCACACCACCGTATGCTGTGTGGGCAATGCCGCCACCCATCATAATGAGCTTCTTTTCAACAATAATGGTTCCCATCAGTCCGCAGACGATACTTGCAAGAAGCGTTGCAAAAAATGCGTTTTGTAAAAAATGGTAGGTAAGAAATGCATGTATCATATTAATTATGTCCTTCGTGCATGGGGAGTACTCTATGAGGAACGCCATGAGCAATGAGGTCCACAGGGCAACCATACATATGTTTGACGATGGTTTCATCTATTTCAGGATTACCATGATAGATTAAATCTTCGCTAATGCAGGCAAGGTGTTTGACCTGAGATGCGATGGCCATTAAGTCATGAGAAATGAGGATAATGGTAATTCCCTTTTCATTCAGCAAGCCAAGCAGTGAATAAATTTGTTCACGACTTGCAGGGTCAACACTTGCGGTTGGTTCGTCTAAAAGAAGCAATTTGGGGTCTTTTACCAATGCTCGAGCTATGAGGAGACGCTGGAATTCTCCACCAGAGAGACTTTCAATTTGTCTATCGGCAAGATGAGAGAGTCCTACTTTTTCCAATATTTCATCGGCTTTTTTTATTTCATTTTGAGAGACTTTATGAAAAAGATGGAGGCCTTTGCCAAGTAGTGCTGATACCACAACTTCTCTACTGGTGATGGGATATGATTTATCAATATTTGCAAATTGAGGGACATATCCTATAAGATCTCTCGCTTCTTTGAGTGGTTTACCAAAGAAGAGTATTGGCCCTCCTTGGCAAGGAATAAAACTCAAAATAGCTTTAAAAAGGGTTGATTTACCCCCACCGTTGGGACCGATGATCCCAAGGTAGTCACCACTTAAAATTTCAAGATTGATGTTTTTGAGGGCGATATTTCCTTCCTTATAACGGACTGAAAGATCTTTTACACTAAGCGCTGGTATCATAAATTCACCTTAAATGTTTCACTAATTTTAATTAAATTGTTGACGTAATCTCCACTTAATGGGTCGAGCATGACGGCCTTTCCTCCGATTTCAGTGGCAAAGGCATCGGCTTGTCTGCTGTCAATTTCAGCTTGGTAAAAAATCACTTTTGCACCATGTTCTTTGGCAGTTTCAATCATCTGAGCCATTTGTTTTGGAGATGCTTCTTTTCCTTCTTCTTCAAGGGCATACATGGTGAGACCAAATTCATCGGCAAAATATCCAAAAGCGGGGTGATAAACAATAAAACTCTTGCCTTCATCTTCTTTGAGTATTTGTTTGATTTGAAGAGCAGCATTTCTGATTTTATCATTATACTGATCTGCATTTGTTTGATAATACTCTGCATACTCTGGATCTAATTTTCCCAGTTCTTCAGCAATTTGATTGACCATTATTTCAGCTCTACTTGGACTTAACCAAATATGAGGATCTCTTCCTTCTCCAATTTGTCTGTCAGTAAGTGTTTCTCTCACTTTTGCTGCTTGATCAACAATGGGAAGATCTTTGGGAAGCTTGGGAAGAATAGAGGATACTTCGGTTGGTACTCCGACAGAAAAATACAAATCTGCATCTTCTAGTTGTGCCATTGCTTTTGTGGTAGGCTCATAATTTTCAGGACTTGCGCCACTTGGTATTTCTGCTACCACGGACACATGGGAAAATCCAACGTTTTCAACAAATGCTTTTTGAGGGACAATCGATACTGCTATCTGCAGCTTACCATCATTTGCTGCTGTTGTTGTTTCACTTTTGCCTCCGGCAAAAAGTGCAAGAGGAAGTGATAAGGCAAACACAAGTGTGCTGATGATATATTTTTTATGGAACATGTTTTCTCCTTTTCAATTTGCAAATGACTTGCAAATTGACTGTTAATAGAAAATAACACTGATAAAAGATAGTGTCAAGAGACGTAAGTGAAAAAATGCAAATTTATTGCTTTTTCTATTTTTTCTTCTTCTCTTCCTGTAAGAGATTTTTACAGTCACTACACAGTCCAAAAAGAATTGAATGATCAAAGGTTAAATCAAAGCCATGTTCATTTGAAATATGATTTGCGAAATCTGACATGTATTTACAATCCAAATGAATGACCTTTCCACAGTGTGAACATTGGAGATGCAGATGGTTACAACAGGATCTCTTCATAATTTGATAATAGGCTTTGTGCCCATCACTTGCGGGAAATTTGAGAATCTTATGGGTTTCGGCAAGTTTATCAAGATTACGGTAAATGGTCGTCAAGTTGAGATTGATTCCTTGTTGAGTAAGTAACTCATGGATGGTATCAGCACTCATTGTTGTTTGACTGTGTTCTTCAAGAAGGGCTATGAGAGCTTCTTTCCCTTTTGTCTTATATCCGGTGTTACTCATGAGAGTCTCCTCCTTCATAGATTATCGTTCATTCTTCTTGCTGTAAAGGGTTTGTTTGCCCATGCAACTATTTCTTTCCGGAAGTAAAAATAAGCCTTTTATGTATTATATGCTAGAGGTAAACTATTATTAATTAGAACTTTTTTGATTTTTATCTTTCTTTTCTGTAAAATAAAAGGTCTTTTTGTGTTGATGAATTGAAAGAAAGAGGGCGTGTTGTATGAGTGGCGTCGATGATTGTTGAGGTAAAACGAACTATTTACTGTTTTCCTTTTTGCGTGGTTTTTCTTATTTTTTTCTTATCGAGTGTTCTCTCTTTACTCTTGATCAAAGAGGAGATGAAGTGTGGGAAAATAATGTGATGTGTGTCTTGAGAGAAAGTGGTTCATTTGCACTTAATAGAGGGGGATTTCTCTTTTATACGGAGGTTTTTCTCTTTATTCGTCTTTTCTGTGTTGTTTTCTGCTCTCCATAGAATTGGCGTCGATTTTATGAAAAAAACGTATTTTTTAAGGGTTTTACTTCGATTATCACCGTATTTGGCTGTTCAACTCTTGACAGTAATGCAAGCTATGTATATTATTTTTCAACAGTATCGATACTATCTAAGGAGTTTATTATGTCCAAAGCACATAGAGGAACTGGCATTCGTGAAGAAAAGAGCCATGGTCGTGGTGCATGCCCTGTTTGTGGCAGAACCGGAATCAAGTTGTTATATGAAAAGGCTGGCGAAGGTGACGAAAAAGTCATGATTTGCAAGCAGTGTAACGCAAAAAAGACCAAATAGTTAACCAATAAATGGTAAGGGAAGAGGCTGTCAGTATGGCAGTCTTTTCTTTTTATTAGGGGAGTCGGGAATGACAGGTAGTTTTTTTCTCATTGGAATAAAAGGATCTGGAATGTCTCATCTAGCCATTATTCTCAAAGAGAGAAAAAATGAAGTATCTGGATGTGATGTAGATGAAATTTTTCAAACTGATGAGATTCTTTTACAAGCAAACATAGAAATATTTGCTGGATTTGATGGTGAACGGTTGAAGAATTTCGATACCACGACGTGTATTATTTATTCAACAGCCTTTGCTCAGAAGCCCATTGTTCAACAAGCTCGACAACAGGGTTTTCGTGTGTTCAGTTATATTGAGTATCTTACGCTTCTGAGCCAACAAAGAAAAACCTATGGTGTTGCTGGAACTCATGGAAAAACAACCAGTACTGCAGCGACTGCTTTTGCCCTGTCTTCTGGACGAAGAAAAGAATTTCCTTTCTTTTCTCTGTTTGGTTCAAGTTTAGTGGGAACAAATGGGAAACCTTTGTATCAAGGAGATGAGAATTTTCTTCTTGAATGCTGTGAATATCAAGACCACTTTCAGTCCTATGCATTGCGGGGCATGATGCTTACCAATGTTGAATGGGATCATCCTGATTATTTTGAGAATTATGATGCAACGATTCAGAGCTTTCAACAGCGAGTGACCTCTTTAGCACAAGATGGTTTTCTCCTCTATTGTAGTGATGATTCTGGTGCACGAAAAGTTGCAGATTGGGCAAGAATGAGAAGACCTGATTTGAAGCTGTATAGTTATGGTTTTGAGGCTTTGGGGCCTTTTGCCATACATGAAGATGGGTATCAAGGTGGTATAAATGTCAAACTTGCTGGTTATCGCTCCTTTCATCTTCCTTTTGTTGGTCGTAACTTCGTGCGAGATCTTGTTGGTGCTGCTGTGTTTGCAACCTGCATCTTACTCGACCGACCAAGTCCACAACTGTATCTTGATGAAAATGCGCTTGTTGTTGATGAAGCAATCGTCACAGTTCTCTCAACATCGCTGAAGATTTTGGAATCTTTTCCTGGTACGGTTGGCCGATTTCAAGTCATGGCTGAAGATGATGGTATTACCTATATTGATGATTATGCCCATCATCCCACCGAAATTGATACAACCATTGAGAGAGCAAGAAAAAAATATCCCAATCGAAAAATACTCATCGTATTTGCTCCTCATACCAGTAGTAGGACCCAAACATTTTTGAAATATTTCACTGCTTCTTTGAGTCAGTGCGATAAGTTAATCGTGCAAGAGACCTATGCATCAGCGCGTGGTGATATTACTGAGACCAATTATGCTCAAATTCTTGCAAAGGAAGTTGAGAAGAGAGGCTTCAGGACGCGAAGAGCACTCTGTGGGGCAAGTTTGTTTGTTCCTGGTGGTGATGATGCAGTTGCCTCTGTTGCTCGTGGCTGGTTGCAAGATGGGGATGTGTGTATTACCATGGGAGCTGGTAATAATCATAGCTTATATAAGAAAATTATTGATAAAAGACATGAATTATAGTGAGGAATTATAAATGAAAAGTATGACAGGATATGGATCAGGAGAGGCACTTTGCTCTGATTTCCAAATGGTAGTTGAAGTGAAGAGTTACAATAACAGATATTTGGATATTCAACACACGATTCCTTCCTATTTATCAGCGTTTGAAATGGAAATTGATGATAAGGTGAAGAAGGTTTGTAAAAGAGGTCATGTTGAAGTATCGGTCAAAGTGAAAATTCTTAAGAATGATATTTCTCTTGATGTTGATACTGAAGCTGTGCAAAAGTACAGTGCTGCCTATAAGAAGATCATCTTGCATAGTGGGTATTCTATTGTTCCTCAGTTATCAGATTATTTGGGCGTTGAAGGGTTACTTTCGAGTGTGAGCGAACAAAACAGTGAAAAGTATCGCACGCTTCTCTTTACTTGTCTTGATAAGGCACTTTCTCAATTTGAAAACAGTAAGGTGAGAGAGGGTGAACAGACTCGTACCGATTTGAGAGAAAAGGCTGAAGAGTTAAAGAAGGGACTTGCTGTGGTTAAAGACCATGCGGCAGAGCTTGAAACGTTAATTCGATCCAATCTTACCCAGAGATTCCAAGATATGCTTGGAGATAGTAACTATGATGAGAATAGAATCTTACAAGAGGTTGCACTCATGTTGGTTAAACAGTCCATTAATGAAGAGATCAAACGTTTGGGTATTCATTTAGCTGAATTTGATACTTTGTTGCTCAGTGATAATCCTGTGGGAAAGAGAATGGACTTTTTATGTCAGGAAATAAATAGAGAAATTAATACAATTGGCTCAAAGAGCCAAATTGCAGACTTAAATCTTCAAGTTGTCCGTATGAAAGACAGTCTTGAGAATATTAGAGAACAGATTAGAAATATTGAATAGAGAGGATACATGTAATGAGAATAGCAATCAGTGGTAAAAGCGGTTGTGGTAATACAACAGTAACGAAGCTTGTGGCTGAAAAATTAGGCTACCCAATGATTAATTTTACCTTTAGAAACTTGGCAACGGAAAAAGGGTATGAATTTTGGGAATTCTGTAAGTTGGCTGAAACAGATGATTCTTATGATAGAGAACTTGATAGTCGTCAGGTTGCAATGGCTATGGCTGAAGAGAATTGTGTTCTTGGCTCCCGTCTTGCAATTTGGATGCTGAAAGATGCTGATTTTAAGGTGTATCTTGATGTGAGTGAAAAAGTGAGAACATTGCGTGTGCTTAATCGTGAAGGGGGAAATCTTTCTCAGAAATTACAAGAAACATCTCAAAGAGATGCTCATGATAGCGCTCGTTACAAAAGAATATACGGAATCGATAATAACGATACTTCTGCAGCAGACCTTGTTGTAGATGCAAACGACTTGAACCCAGAGGAAATTTCTGATTTAATTATACAATCAGCTTTTCAAAAGGTGTCAAAATAATATGAATTTTGTACTACTGTACATTCTTATGAGTATACTGTAGTATAATCCAGCTGAAACAGCTAATAGGAGTCAAGAGCATGAATAAAATTCCATTGGATAAACTCATCGATTTTAAAGGCAATGTCTATGAAGCAACCTGCGTGGCAATTAAAGAAGCTGAAATTCTCAGCAACCCTGGTTGTGGTGGACGAGAAATCGAAGAAGCAAACGGTAAAATCGTATCTGAAGTACTGAGCCGTATGCTAAAAGGTGAAATCAAGTACAGCCATCTTGATGATGAAAGTGACGAGGACAAATAACAACCCCTTTTCTCAGATAGTCTTTCTCTTCGGTCCAACTGGAGTAGGAAAGACATCACTTTTGACGAAACTTTGTAAAGATCAGTTTACTGTCATTAATGCCGACTCCGTACAAGTTTATAAAGGCTTGGACATAGGGTCGGCTAAAGTGTCTCAAGAGCAAATGAAATTAGCTCCCCATAAGTTGATTGATATCCTTCAACCGTGGGAGCAATTTAGTGTCGCAAAATTTATTGATGAGGCTGATAAGGCCGTTGAAGCAATTGCGGCAGATAAGAGAATCCCTATTCTTTCAGGAGGGACTGCTTACTATTTTAAGCATTTCTATTATGGTCTCTCTGATGCACCAAAATCAAATGAAGAAACAAGACGTCACGTTGCAGCGTGGATTGAAAAAGTAGGTCTTGCTGCAGCGCGCGAAAAGCTGAAGGAAATTGATCCTATTTCCTACAATAAGATTGCTGCAAATGATAGTTATCGTATCGCTCGTGCCCTTGAGGTTTTTGAAGATAGTGGAAAACCTCGTTCTTCCTTTGGTATTCCTACAACACCTCGACATGACATGAATCCTTTAATTATTGGATTAAAAAGAAGTCCTGAAGAAATGGAGAGAAGAATGAGACTTCGTTTTTCCTTGATGATGGAAGCGGGACTGCTTGATGAAGTGAGAAAGTTGATACGAGAAGGTGCTAAACCTGATTGGCCTGGTATGCAAGGAATTGGATATCGAGAATTTTTTAGTGCAATTGAAAATGGGGAAGATTCTCTTTCTTCAATTGGCGATGCGATTGTGAGAAATAGTCGACTGTATGCAAAAAGACAGTTAACCTTCTTTAAGTCTTTTGCAAATGTTCACTGGATTGATGCAGAGAATGAGGAAGAGGTAATCAAACTGGTAAATTCGTACGTTCAGGCTTGAATTATCTAATTCCTTTTATTATACTAGGAATTGGAGGAACCAATATGATGATTTCAACCAAGGGACGATATGCCCTTCGTGTATTAGTAGATATGACCCGTCATGAGGGTGAGGGTTTTGTTTCCCTTTCTACGTTATCAAAGAGAGCTGATGTGTCTTTAAAATACTTAGAACTGATAGTCTCTGCCTTAACAAAAGGTGGATTATTGTTGAGTAAAAGAGGTAAGGAAGGCGGATATAAGTTATCTCGGGATGCTTCCGAAATTAGCCTTGGTGCAATTCTTCGTCTTACCGAAGGATCCTTAGCTCCTGTTGAATGTATGACAAAAGTAAAAAACTGTAAAAGAGCGGGAGATTGTCCAACACTCCCATTGTGGCATCGATTAGATACGATCATTGAAACCTATTTAAATGGGTTATCTCTCAGAGATTTAAGTAATGGTAATGTTGAAGGTGTCCAATTTGTTGATGAAAATATAACCCCTTGTGTGGTGAATGATTCAGCAAGCGGAATTTAAGAACGTTTTTTTTTATGCTTAGCAAAGGTCCAACTCATAAGGTTTGGGCCTTTTTTTGCATGTATTACTTGATGTTTTTTCTTGTTTACTTCTTTCATAAAAATATACAGTAGGTCTGGTGAAATGAGGATAGGCTGTGCGCTTCTGTCGTTAAGGACAATGAAATTTCTCGGTGATATACGGATTAAAAAGGTTTATTGCGTCGATTGAAAAGAAAAAACTTGTTTTTTTAGTCTATATCATACTATTTTACTAGGAATTAGATATACAATACATTATTGATAAGATTTATTATCTAATTACTTTCTGTGTAAATATTAATAATCTATTAACATAAAATTATAAATTGCTTAAATTTTATTTATGGACGATAATATTAATTATTTTGGTAATTCTTCTTGACTGATTTTATTTTTAGGCTTAATATCCTATTAAAGTAATAGGAATAACATAGGAGTATAAAAGAATATGAAAGTAAGTAAAAGTATTTTAGATTTAGTCGGAAACACCCCATTAATTAAAGTGAGAGACATGGAAGATGTAACGGGGGATAATCAAGTTCTTTTGAAGCTTGAAGAATTTAATGTTACAGGAAGTGTCAAGGTAAGAATTGCAAAAGCAATGATTGAAGGTGCTGAGGGAAGAGGTGAACTTAAGAAAGGTTCAACGATTATTGAAGCAACGAGTGGTAACACTGGACTTGCAATCAGTGCAATCGGTCGAGGAAAAGGCTACAGAACAATCATCGTTATGCCAGCAAGTATGTCGGAAGAGAGAAAGCAGCTTATTAAAGCGTATGGGGCAGAACTTGTATTGACTGAAGGAAAGGCCGGAATGAAGGGCGCTATTGCAAAGGCTGAAGAGCTTAAGAGTGAAATTCCAAACAGTTTCATTCCAAGTCAGTTTACTAATCCTGATAATCCAGCGGCACACTATGCAACCACAGGTCCTGAAATTTGGAAGGATACTGAAGGTGCTGTTGATGTCTTTATTGCAGGAATCGGAACTGGTGGAACAATCAGTGGTGTTGCTCAGTATCTTAAGCAGAAGAATCCAAATGTCCAGATCATTGGTATTGAACCAGAAGGTTCTCCTATTTTAACAGAAGGAAAAGCTGGTCCTCATAAAATTATGGGTATTGGTGCTGGGTTTGTTCCTGAAACTTTAAATAGAGATCTTATTGATGAGGTAGTAAAGGTGAGTGATGAAGCTGCTTTTGCTGGAGCAAGAAAGCTCGCTTCTAGTCAACAGATTTTAAGTGGTATTAGTTCTGGTGCAGCTTTTTCTGCAGCACTCGAGATTGCACAAAGACCTGAGATGAAGCATAAGATGATTGTTGTGTTACTCCCTGATGGTGGTGAACGCTATCTTTCAACTGGTCTCTTTGCTGAGTAAAGATAAGTAATTATTTTCTCTTTAAGAAATAATTTGTTTCATTGAAATATATACAAAAGCATCTTTTCTCTCTGTACAAGAGTGAGAAGATGCTTTAATTTTTGTTGTATTATATCGAGGTCTGTTTAGAATGCTCTTAACTTTGTGGTGAGAAACTATTTATCTAAGATTTTGCTTTGAGCAAGAACTCCTTCAAATATAGAGGTCGCTACATGTGAAGAAAATCACTTGGTAGAATTTTGTTCATACTTTCAATTGCACTGTTTGTTTCTTCTCCTGTTTCATTGATAGTTCCTTATATAAAGGTGTAAGGTTCTCCCTAATTTCTAGAGGGAGTTTACTTATATGCGAGCTTGGAGTGCTTCTCTTAGAAAGGTTGCATTTTTAATTATAATACGCTAAGGCTGTTTTTTCTTTGGCATCTGTTCCCGTATGCCATTACCAAGAGTAGCTCTTGAGATTTACGTATGGTTGAATCAGTAAAAGGTGTGTGGGCTCCAGATTTGCATTTTGATGAGCCTCGTAAAACTTTTATAATTACCTCTACCCGTATGGCTCGTATGCGTGGTCACTATGTTGATCCTTCTTTGTTTCAAGATACTGATGGAACCTATTATGTGGTTTCACTTCAGTGGGAATGGAGAGAGGGTTATGAGGTTCCAGGGACCATTGTGTTACAGCAATATGATGGGATACAGGAAAAACGGTTGAATATGTACAGACCATATCAACCGGTGCAACTGATTGTGGATGCATAGAAGCTCCAAGAATTCATAAGAGAAGGGAATACTACTACTATCTTATGCTTGTTGAAGGTGGAACAGGCTATGGCCACAGACAGTGTCAGGCTCTCGCGAAGCAAGAATATCTGGAGTCCATATGAAAAGAGAAATAATTCTCCTCTTGTTACCTCCTATTCCAAGAATTTTAATGATTACAATAACTTGGATTCTCTGAAGCTTGAACGGTATGAAGAAAATTGAACCATCTAATAAGAGTCCGTACACGGTAGTATATTCACGACTTATAATGGAAAAGTTTATTTGTGTCACCTATGGGCAAGATCTTTTCTTCCTACATGGACGTTGTATTCTTGGAAGAAAAACGGCCATACAAAAGATGCGATGGCGTGAAGAGGTTGGCTCGAGATTGCTGATGGTGCAAACCTTGCAAAAGAGCGTGTTGGAGAACCACACGGTCTTGAACTCTTTTTCTTTCAGAGCGAAGTGGGCAGAGTTACGTTTCATTTATGGCCAGAATATCTCATTAGTTTGCGTATCGAACAAGAGAGTTTGTGTCGTGTTAATGAGAGTGGGCAGGCTGTGATGAGGGGACAACAATCGCTCTGTTCGCTTAATCGTGTGAGTTTTATTGGATGACAGATTCAATCGGTACATGCCATCTGTAATACGAGGCTTCAATGTGTTTCTGAAGTCTATCAACAGGTGGCTGGTCTGAGTCTCTACTCTGATAATATGAACCATGTATCATTACTTAAAATTATTGAGAAGGGGAATGAAATACTCAAAATTGTGCAATGAGATAATGGTCGGAGAAAAGAAAGAGCAAAGATCGTTTTATCTATACATGGATTATTGGATTTTCGATGTACCATTGAAGGCAAAAATTCTTTTTTTCGTATAAGAGTGCAGTTACACTTCAATGGACACACATCTCTTCGCTCTTTGATACAACGAAGCTTTCTGATGAGTATAGTCAATATGGCGAATGTACTGGTACTTTTTGTGGCATGTATGTGATGGATGCTGCACATAAAGAAAGAGAAGCAACGTCCATTATTTTGCATATCAAAATTTGATCTCTGAAAATAATTTGTAATGCTCTTACATTGGACTTCCCTGTAAAAATTAATTATGATTTATAATCATAATTAGTATGATAGAGGGTGTCTTTCTTTTTTCTTTTGTAAAATATAAATGAGTCATTTAATTAATCACTATTTCTTTTTTTATTATTGTTCAGCCATCTATTCTTTCGTCTGTGAACAATAAGGTTTTACGGATAACCTCTTTTGTCCTCTTTTCTGTTTCCTTTGGTAAAAAGGCTTGGTGATTGTTTGCCGTGCCTCTTTTAACAAATCCTCATTTCTTTTAAAATACGTCTTCTAGGGGAGAATATATGGAGAAGGAATTCAATCTGACAAGTGAAAATATTGAACAAAGAGCAGATAAAGAGAAACACGCTTATGTTGTTGGAGCCGAGCTTTACAAAAATGGTAGTGTATATGATTTTAACGCTCACAAAGATCTCAATGCCCTCTATCTTTCTGCAACGATAGAGGGAAGTCCCATTGAAGTTATCCTGAAAGAAGGTAAGCGATACAGTAAAAGCGAATCGGTCATGATTGGAGCTGATTGTCATCTGTGTCAAATTCAGAGTATTGCAGACGTTCAAAAGAGTCTCTTTTATTCAGATGATGCGCTTTGCGCCCATGCGGTTGCTCTTTTATTGTGTTATTGCTATGGAAACAGTGTTTCTGAGCGCGATAAGGCCCCTCTTACGATCCATGTGAATGATACCCAATTAAAACTTGTCTTGATGGAATTGCAAAAGCAAAGTGCAGAAGCCGTGAAAGTTGAAGAGACTTCAAACGGTCAAGGTACGGTGCGCTTAGGTCTCTCTTTCTACCTCAAAAAAACGGCTAAATTTAATCTTGCTGTGAAACTCACCATTGGAGAAAATAAACAATATGTGATGAAAAAACCTGCAGATTTTTTCAAAGTACATCTGAATCAAACCTATCCATTCAGTAAAAACTTCAGTTGGAAGGGAAAAATCTCCGATTTTGCACCTTTCTCTTTGAAGATTGCCCTGCTTTTTTCTTCTTTTCTCAAAAAGTATAAGTTTGATTTCCAAGAAAGTGAAAATGGAGGTTTGTATCTTCCCAATCAAGTTGCAATCACTCTATTCGATTATTTCAAAGAAGAGGGACAAGCTTTACATTTTTCTCTCGAAGATAGTTCGAAGACACAGGTGAAAAATTTCAATGCGTATCAGGTTCAAGAAAGAGACCCCATGTTCTTTGCTCATCTTGATCGTATGAAAATTGGTTTGAGAAGACTCGCAATTAGGTCAAAGTTAGGTCCTCTGAAAAAGGTTTTTCCTTTGTTAAATAGATTGTACCTCTTTTTCCCAGATATTATGGTGCAAATCAAAGAAGAAGAGGTAACTGATTTATTACCGCTTCTCTCTCTTCCTTCTTTTTCTTCGTATGATTATCTCACCGATAGTGAGGTTTATCCTTTTATTACTTATCTTCTTCCTCAGCTGAAACGGTTCATGCCTGTTCAAGGACGAGAGGCTCTTGATGGTGTTGCCATTCCAGAAGAACCGACGGTGCAATTAAAAATAGATATCGACCCAGACGATCCTCTTTGCATTGTTGCGAAACTTGAGATGATATATGAAAAAGGGAGTTATGATTATTTCTCAAAAGTTATGAGAGAGAGTCGAAATATGTCGTTCGAAAATGGCAGTTGGTATAGTTTAAGAAAATTTTTTACCCGTACAGAATCTTTTGTGTGGCCACTTGAATTACATATATATAGTGATGATGATTTTTATGAATTTCTCTTTGTAACGCTTTCTGAAATGGAGCAATATGCGACCATTCTTTTATCGAAGAAACTGACTCTTATGAGTAAACCGAAAAAGAGTCAGGTGGATATAAGCTTGAATGGAAATGGTGCACATCTTGATCTTAACATTAAGATGGCGGGTATCTCTTCAGCCGATTTAGAAGCAATTCTCACAGCCTATAGCAAGCGTCAGAAATTTTATCGCTTCCATGATGGAACGTTCCTTCCCTTGCTTCAAGATCCTCTTAAAGGAGTTGCTGAAATTTCTGAAACCTTGCATCTTTCACCTGAACAACTGGAGTCAGGGCATATTGAACTCCCTCTCTATCGTTCGTTCTATCTTGATAAAACGCTCAGTAAGGCGAATCATCTTTCGCTCCAACGAAATGCTTCCTTTAAATCTTTACTTCGTGCCTATAAAGAGGGAGTGAACTACGAGAGTGAACTGAGTGCTTCTGTATGTGCAACGCTTCGTCATTATCAAATGGAAGGTTTTCAGTGGTTGTCGATGCTTGATCATGCTGGTTTTGGTGGATTACTTGCTGATGATATGGGACTAGGGAAAACACTGCAGATGATTGCACTTCTTGCAACGGCACTTGAGAGAGATCCTCTCTCCCGTGTTTTGATTGGCTGTCCGGCTTCTTTGGTTTTGAACTGGAGTCGCGAGTTTGCTCAATTTACCCGAGGCATTTCCTGTACTGCAGTGGTAGGAAGTGCTCAAGAGAAAAGTGATTTAATTCATCGCAAAACACAGGTGTTAATTCTCTCGTATGAGCAAATACGAATCAGTTGTGAAGACTTGAAACACCATACGTATACGTATTTTGTGCTGGATGAAGCGCATCTTATTAAAAATGAGAAAGCACTTGTGAGTAAAGCAGTAAAATCAATTCCCTCTCTCCATCGATTTGCGTTAAGTGGCACGCCTATTCAGAATAGGATTACTGAGCTATGGTCTCTCTTCGATTTTATTCTCCCTGGGTATCTTTTTACAAAAAAAGAGTTTAGTACGCGTTTTGCGACAGGAAAAGAAAAAGATTTGCTTCAGTTAAGAAAACTTGTTGCTCCTTTTATTCTTCGAAGAACGAAGCAGGCCGTTCTTACTGAACTGAAAGAGAAAGTTGAGATGGTGCGCTATGTTGACTTAGAAGGTGAACAGAAAAGACATTATATGGCCCGTTATGCAACTCTCTCTGAGCAGTTTCATAAACTGGTGAAAGAGAGAAATCTTGGTGGTGGACGAATCGAGATACTCTCTTCGATTACCAAATTACGTCAGCTGTGTTGTGATCCTTCTTTGCTCTATGAAAATTGGAAAGGGGAATCGAGTAAATTAGATGCGTGCATGGAACTGGTTGAAGAAGCTATAGACGGTGGGCACTCCGTTCTCCTTTTTTCTCAGTTTTCATCGATGCTTGAAATTATTAAAAAGAGACTCTCTGAGAAACAAATTGAGCATTTTATGCTCACAGGAGCGACGGCAAAACAAAAACGACAAGATTTGGTTGAACGTTTTCAAAATAAAGAAGTACCTGTTTTCTTAATTTCTCT
>Ga0172378_10002381_pt1 | contig 17617 bp, 19 predicted proteins | sample GrowelOW332metaG_FD_119755 | JGI IMG/M metagenome (GOLD analysis project Ga0172378, IMG submission 119755) | Groundwater microbial communities from an aquifer near a municipal landfill in Southern Ontario, Canada - Pumphouse #3_1 metaG | ecosystem: Environmental > Aquatic > Deep subsurface >... | reverse complement strand
GTCCATTGCAGGTTGTTCTTCATCAGGAGTTTCTTTTGATAATGCAACTGGTTGAGCAGCAGCATCTCCAAGATCAGTTTCTCCTTCAACACCTTCAACGATTACTTCTTCAATTTCTTCAGCTTGATCGTGTTCATCAGCAGGGAATACTTCATCGTTATCAACATCTGGCTGAATTTCTGATGGAGCATCTGCAGATAGTGCAACTGGTTGAGCAGCAGCATCTCCAAGATCAGTTTCTCCTTCGACATCTTCTTCTAATTTTTCAGGAACTTTGTCGCCGTCTTTTGGATCATCTTTCATATTTTTCTTTAATGCTTCAGGCAATTCTTTTTTGCCTTCAACAATAACTTCTTCTACTTCTTCAGCTTGATCGTGTTCATCAGCAGGGAATACTTCATCATTATCAACATCTGGTTGAATTTCTGATGGTTGTTCTTCGACTGTAGCAACTGGTTGAGCAGCAGCATCACCTAATTCTTCTTGAACAATTTCTTTTTGAACAGCTTCTGGCGCAACTTCTTCAGGTTGTGAAGGGAGTTCTCCTTCAGAGTCTAAAGTATCAGATCCAGCATCATTTGCATGGCCGTGTTCATCAATTTCTTTTTGTACACCTTCAGCAGCATCGCTAACAACTTCTTCAACAATAACTTCTTTAACTTCTTCAGCTTGATCGTGTTCATCAGTAGGATGAGAGTCATCATTGTCCATTGCAGGTTGTTCTTCAACAGGAGTTTCTTTTGATAATGCAACTGGTTGAGCAGCAGCATCTCCAAGATCAGTTTCTCCTTCAACACCTTCAACGATTACTTCTTCAATTTCTTCAGCTTGATCGTGTTCATCAGCAGGATGAGAGTCATCATTGTCCATTGCAGGTTGTTCTTCGGAAGCAACATCAGCAGATAATGCAACTGGTTGAGCAGCAGCATCTCCAAGATCAGTTTCTCCTTCAATTCCTTCAACGATTACTTCTTTAACTTCTTCTGCTTGTTCATGTTCATCAGCTGGGAATAATGTTTCATTATTTTCGGCGGGTTGTTCTTCATCAGGAGTTTCTTTTGATAATGCAACTGGTTGAGCAGCAGCATCTCCAAGATCAGTTTCTCCTTCAACGCCTTCAAGAATAGAAAAAATACTAGCAAAAGATTCTTCTAAACTTTCTAATGCATCTGATTCTCCATCAAAATCTGCATCCACTTCTGGATCTGGTGCTTTCACTTCTGGTTCTAATTCTTCTTTATTTTTAAGCTCTGTATTTGTCATCTCTAACTCTCCTTTATCGTTCACGATTTCTGCTGTTTCAACTGATTCAGCAAGTATTCTTGCAGTAACCATTCCGAAAACAGTACTTATTGCACTAGCTGCTAATGTTCCTAATATTATAGCCATTAAACCGCCAACAGTAAGAACTAATCCAGCGCCTAATGTAGCAACAGCTTCGTTTACATTTTTTTGATTTTTTTCTGCCATTACTTTATCGGCAGTTTTATCGATTTTATTTCTTAAATTTGGCTGATTATATGAGGCTTTAAGAAGACCTCTTAAGATTGTAATTTTAGTTCGTCTATCAAACTTAATTTTACGATATTCTTGTTTTTCTTCTGCTGATAATTTAGAGTATGCTCTTGCAAAACTTCTATCAACAAGTGCATTAGGCATAACACCTAACATTTTACTTATAACTTTAACTCCAGCAACTTTGACTCCTTCTTGTAGTACTTCCTCTTGAAGGAATTCTAAGCTTTCTTCAATATTATAAATTTCTGATTCACTTAGTTGAATATCTTCCACAATAATTTCTTCAATTTCTTCAGTTTGATCGTGTTCGTCAGTTGAAAAGGTATCATCGTTATTTATTGAAGGTTGTAATTCTTCTGGCTGTTCGTTTGAAGTGGCAACAGGTTCAGCTGCTGCATCTCCTAAATCTTCTAAAAGTTTTTTTAATTCGCTATCTAAAAGACCTTCCTTTAAAAAGTTACTAAGCTCTTTTATTTTCTTATCTTTATTTTCCATAAGATTTCCTCCTTTTATATTATAAAATTATTCATATTATATAAAATATTGTTTTTAAAAATTAAATAATAAATTGCATTTTCTCCATTAAGGAAGAAATTTTGTTAAATTGTTTGATAGTTTTATAGCATTATAATATTTTCCAGAAGAACTCTTGATTGTAACTACGCCTGAAGATATTGCAAAAATAGCATCGCTTGTATCGTAATAATACAATGTAGGTGTGCCTGTTACTACTAAACCTGCTGGTAAATCATCGCTTGATGTTCCTGATAAGAATTTCAAATACTCAAGTTTATTTTCACAATCTTGTTCATATTTTAAATCTGCAAATAAATCGATCATATTATCACTCCCTAATAAATTGTAATATAACCATGTAGGTTAATATCAGCTGAAAAATTGAATACTAAAAATTCTTCATTAGTGGCCATATCTAAATATTTTATAATATAAGCCTTTTTATTACTCCCTAAATCAGTCACTTCATAATCAGTTCCTTCGACAAGTCCAACTATAGTTACAGATAGATTAGTTAAGTTACTTTCAATAACAAATATCTGTTTTTTATAAAATTGAAAATCCGCAGTTGACTTATATGTACTTATCCAAGTTCCACTATCAGTAATATAATATCCGTAATCTTCATCAAATGTGATATCATAATCCATCTCTGAATTAAAATAGTATCTAGATTCGTCTATTAGTTCATTCTTTGTAGTTATTACACCAAATTCATCTGAATTAACAATAAATATTCTTTTATTTAGAGGGTTTGTATCCTCTGTAACATTCAATAAATCTTGGTAGTCTACTGGCAAAATATCTGTATACACGTTAGTCTCATCTTCAAAAAGATCAATTATATTAATACAAGTTCCATCTGCAATTGCAATTAGACCATCATTAGTAATTGTTGTATTTAAAGCAGTTGATTCTGGAAACTGAGCAATTGCTCTTTTAGTATATAATGACGGATCATTGTATTTAAATTTTGTAATATTTTCTTTGTCCCAAATTGGAAAAGTTGTTCCATTGATAATAACTCCCGTTGCAGCTCTTTCAAGTTGATCAATTGTTGTTATTTTTGAACCGATAACATACTTTTTCATTAGAATGCCACCTCCATAATTCTATCAATGACTGTGGTTGAAGTAATCTTAATAGGAGTATTTTGAACTGCTATTACAATTTGTGTTCCTTCTCTATAAGAAAAAACTACATACGTTTTATCTTTAGCAATATAATAGTTGTCTAGAGTGTCTATGCTTGATACTGTTAAAGTTCCTGTTGAATAAACTAAAAACATTGCTCTATAAAAATCAGATTTGTGAAAAGTTGTTGCTGGAAATTTATAGTTAACAAAGGTGTTATATGGAGCAGGAACAGAAGTTTGATAACCTTTTTTATAGAACCAGGTTTCAAGCAAGTCAAAAGTTGAAAAATCTGGTGCCATTTTAATAAAATAATCTTGGATGTTTTTACCGATACTTTCCATAAAATCACTTCCTTTAACATTTAATATAATGGATTGTTCAAGGGACTAAAAAAAATAAAAGAAACAAGTTCTTTTATTTTATTAATAATATGAATAAGCTCCACCCTTTTCCTTGATAACAAGGTCAGTGAGCGGATCAATTTTGTTGTACCCAAATTTAGGAATTAAAAATTCTTTTCCATTAATATCTGTATTTTGAATAAAGTCTATGATGTTTTTAAGTTCATCATCTGCAAATAAATTCCAGACAACATTGTTTTCTTTCAAAGCATCAGATTTCTTTTTTCCGCTTGGTATAAATATATTTTCAACTTTAGGGTGATTAAACCATTTTTCAAGAAATGCTTTCTTAAAACCAACCATATTCTTTGCAGCAGGAATATATCTTGTTAAAATATAAACCTTATTCACTCGCATATTGTCCATAAATAATGGGTTCATAATTGTGCGTTTAGCAAATTCAGTAGGTTTTAAGTACGAATAAAAATCTGTGTTAAAGAAATCAAAAAGAAGATTTTTAAAAATCTTTTTTCTAAGTTCTTTTAATTCTGCTTCTGGCAAAGCTTTAATCTCTTCTTTCAAAAGCCATTCATCTATAAGAAATAAATTTCTATTATGAACTTCTTTTGGAGTTAATGGACCTAAATCTTTAAACCACTTACTGTATTTTCTCCAATGAAAACGTATAGTACTATACATTATTGGGGAAATGTCTACAAGAACCTCGTCCATATCAAAGACAAAATTTCCTGCAACGTTTGCAATACTTTCAGACATATAAATACCTCCTTTAACTTAGATGCAGATTAAGTAACACTGCTCTATAATCTCTATAGCGTGCATATGATGCTAATTCTGGGATCATGCCAACCTCTTTAAACTGATTAATATAATCTAATATAAATTGCTCTGTTAATTCATCATTCATTTTTAGAACATGCTGTAATACTTCATAAGATAATGCATTTGCATTTTCTTTTTGAGCACATGAAAATAATGCTTCAAGATAATCTTCTGGCAATCTATTAATTAATATCTTCATTTCTTGATCTAAAGTCCCACCGCTTGGCTTAAAAGTTAAATCAGTCGATGTTAACATTCTTTTAATAAATGCTAAGTCATCTGATTGTGACAAAGCTGTTATAAGAAATTTGAATGTTAAAGATTTGTTAGTAAGAATATTTTCAATTAAAGCATTAGTCCAATCGATTCTTATTTTTAAATTCTTGAAAATTTCTTCATTGACATATGCCGAATATTTTTCTAGAAAACCGGAATTTGCAGCAAGTGTGCTTCTATTTACTAAAATCTCCTTGTACTCTTCTGATATATCATTAAAGAATTTGTTGAAGATATCTTCAGTAATAAGTGTTGGATTTGAGAGTTTAATAGAATTTCCTATTTCATCTGAACTCAATTTTTGAGAAAATTCATCATCTAGCAAAGGTTCTAATGATTTTTCTTTTGAGTTAATCCAAATATTTATATCAAATAAATTTGGAAATTGTTTAATAACATCATAAGAAAGCCCAGGCGAAGTTGAAAATGCTTCTTTTTTAATAAACTCTTGAAATTCCCTCACAAAGTCTGAGTTTATTTTATATTTCTTACATTGAATATCTAAAAGATCTTGTTTCTTTTCAAAATCTACGTAGTTTCTTAATATAAATTTAATGCTTTCAATATCTGATTCTGTCGCTAATTTAAACATATCTCTACCTTCTTTCTTTTCTATTTATAAATCCCCATTCATCTTCATAAGTAATCTTAGTTGTGAGTTCTCTTTTTTGCGCATATCGTATCCTATGAGTTTAAATGTTCTCCAACTTGGATAAGACTCTCTTATCATATGATAATTATCAAGGATAAACTGATACTCTAATTTTTGAGAACTAGAAATATTATATACTATCCATTCTGATGCTTGATGATTATCTACCCTGCCAACATATTCAAATAATTTTTCTAAAATTTTATTTGGAAGTTGTCGTCTTGATACAACCCCACCAATAAGATATAATAATGGATTTTTATTTGATAGTTGCGTAAACTTTTCGGCTATCTCATAAACAAAATCTTCTTCAAAATCGTAGCTTTTCCAAACATCATTACTAAGTTTATCTATTCTTTCAAGATTTTCTATTATAAGTTTTTGAGCCTGCTTAACTGAAAATTCTTTTTGATTAACTTTAAGCACAGTATCGATATCCAATTTTTTTATATATTTATTAATGAATGATATTGGTAAGTGAGGATCTCTTGAGATTTTTTGCCAAACCTGCCCATCCATACTGCTTAAAAATATATCTATATCTTTTCTTTTTGTTGCCTTTTCCATCATATTCACCTTTCTTAAAATAGAAAATCTATTGTTTCGCTTTCATTCTTTGTTCGTTCTTTTTTTATTTTGGGCAGTTTATCAAGATCTATATTATTAAGCATAAGAAATAATTTAAATTCATCTGTAAATTCTTCATCTACCCATGGATTATTTTTATATCCACATGCATAAATTATATTAAAATCAAATAAACTAGAATTTTCTATATAGAATTCTCTTGTAAATTTTCCATTGATAGCAAATATTTGCCAAGTAGAAGTACTAAAATATTGATTATATTTCTCTGCAAATGCTTGATCGTTTCTTCCATTTATAATAATATTTCCAAATTCATATCCTCGAGATCTAAATATGGTGGACGTAACTGATAATAAATAATCTATAGACTCATCAGATAATTTGGCAGAATTTAAAATATTCGCATATAGTCTATTTAAATTAGAATTTTTAGTAATATTCTCAAGATATTTTATAAATGATAATTGCATTTCATTTAAGTTAGAGAATCTTAATGCATCTGGCTCTATTTTAAATCCAAGATCCTCAATTCTTTTAAATATTGCTTCCGTCATATTAATATAATGAATAATTTGAGAATTTGCTATTTTAGGTAAATATCTAATATAAAAAGACTCTGGGTTGGTATCTTTAAAAAACTCCTGATGATATAGTATACTTGAAAATAATCTTTCAAAATTAAGATAGTTCTCAAATTTTTTGACGCCCTCGAGCTCTAAATATTTAGGATTTTCAGAGACTGCATTCCAATCTAATTTAGCCGCAAAGTATTCATAATCTTCTTTATCAACATATCTAGATACATCATTCCAATTTAAATTTTCTTCAAATTTTATTAGAAATTCCTTGCTTAATTTTTTTTCATTATTTCTATAAAACTCCCAACTATATTTGTTTAGATCAAAATGATAATGATACTTTGTTATAAGTTTTTCATCTAAGAAATTCATAAAACTCCATAATATTTTATCTTCAAAAAGATCAATAAGTTCCTCTGTAAATATTTCTTGACGATTATTGTATAATCTTCTATCACCCCAATTAATTTTTTTTCCAAATTTTCTAAAAAACTCAATCCCAAAACTTTTATTTACAGCTAGTTTATTCCAACTGTTTTTAGAGATTTTAGTTGAATATTTTTCAATATCTTCAATAGTTAATTCATTTTTTCTAGATGCTAGCATAAATAAGCCAGCTTCTATGATTTTTTCATCTAATGATTTTTTAGGTCTTGGCATATATAGTTCCTCCTTATTTAGTATTATAAAAATCGTAATCTTTACTCCAGATATTTATAGGTATTCCACTCATTTCTAAGTATAACCTTAACCTTTCGCTTCGATTGTCTTTATCTTTTAACCATTTATTTAAATTAGAATCTCTATTCCAGCCACCACTATAAATATATTTTAATGATAGCTTATTTGAATATTCAAAGAAGAAATCTTCAGAAATACCTTGATTGTAAGATATAGCATACCAGAGTTTATCTTTATTTACCAAATCTACTAATGCTCTTAATGCTGAATCTTTTAGCTTTTGATGTTCAAATAATGCTAGTAAGACAGCAGTACGAACATCTGGCATGAATCTTTTAAATACTGATGCATTGTCTCTTAGGAAACTTGAAGGAAACTGAAATCTCTCTAAAAGTTTTATCATTTGTGGTGCACCAGCTTCTAAAAATTCTCGTTTGATTTTATCTCTTTTAAGTTCCATTTTTCCTCCTACCTGTAAAACTAATAAGTTGCATATTAATTATACCATTGTTTTCTTGCATTTGATTTTTCTTTATCTACATGTTTCATAATTATTTCCTATAATTATAAAATAAAGAGAACCCGAGGGTTCTCTTTTTTATTCTACTAAATATTTTTTGTATATTTCAATTAATGCATTGATTGTTTTTTCATCTAAGTTCTTCGTAAAGATTGATCCATTTTCCATTGAAAAATAATCTCCAATTTTAAGATTACTTGCACAAAAATTTATATCTTTATCAATAATCTGAATACCTTTAAAAAGTTTTTTAATTTCAGTCTTAACTTCCTTTTCAAGAGTTTGTATTTCAGCAACTAAAGATTTTTTTGCACTATAGAAATTTTCATCAAAAAGAGCTATTTCGTCTTTATGTTTTTTTCTAATAGTCCTTTCTTCTTCAAAATAAAAATTTTCTTTATTTTCTAATTCCTTATATAACTGCGCAAATGTTTTGAATTCCTTTTCTGATTTTTTCATTTTATCTCTCCTTTAAATTTCAATTATATTCGATTTATATTTTGTTGTTGCAACTTCATCACAGTAAATGCCTAATGACTCTAATAAAATATAACCGTTAGTCATATTATTATTAATCATTGAACGATAATCAATGAGTGGTCTTAAATAATCAGGGAATGTTTCTACTGATTTGGGAATAGATACAACACTTAAACCAAATCTTGAAATATCGATTGTTGGATTATCTACACCTTCATTAAATACTACTCTCATAATAGAATTATATTTGTCTGGATGAGTTTTTTCCATTGCTTTTAATAATGGATCATTTTTATCATAGCCTTTTAGCTTAATTAAATTGCACTTTTCAGGTGGTACAATTTGATTTTCAGGTTCTAAGGCATTCCAAATCATTGCCCCACGAACTGGTTCAAGTGATGATGGATCTTTATAAGTATCAAAATTTTCAATACTTTTTGGAAGTGAGTAAAGAAGTTCTCCTCTTTTTAAGGATTCTTCAACTTCAACACCAAGATTATCAAACTCATTAATTACTCTCTTCAAGTCAATTTCTTTTGCATCTAAAATATCGTCTGTAAGAATTGTTGTAAATTGTTTTCTCAAACGTTTTGGAACGTTTGTTTTACGAATTGAAAGTCCTTTTATATCAAGTACTGGTTTGTTTAAAAGTTTCCCAAGTTCAGCAGTAATTAGACCTGCATACTGTTTCTTATTTCTAGTTGACATAATTCTCTTATATAAAAATTCACTTTTCATATTAATAATTGGAGAATATTCTTTTATCAATCCCATATTTCTTGTGAGGCTATTAAATGTAATTTTCAAAGCCTCTGTAATAACATTAACAAAAATATTCATTACTATCATTTGTTGATCTTCATTATCCGGATCTAACCCTAAATCATTAGTTGTCTTTAAGATGTAATTATTAAGATTAATAAATACTGAATCAGTATCTGATGCGATGATATTTTTTCTTTCATCTTTAACAACACGTTTAAAACGATCATCAAATATAATATCAGTATAACAGAAATCAATAATTGTTTCTCTAAAATCTTTTAGTGGTTCAATCATTGCTTCCTCTGGTGATTCTGAATATTTAAACTGAATAAGATTAGTAATTGTTTCTTTACCCCAAAGATCATCAACAAATTCAAGAATTCTATTCTTAAAATAGAGTCTGTTTAAAGATTCTGAATCAAGTTTATATAAAGTTTTCTTTAAAATTTTCATGCTGTCTTCTGGTAGATTATTAATTTTTCCTACAAAATATTCAAATACTTGCTCTTTAGTTTTTATTTGACGATTCAAATAATCAAGAATATTTCTATCAGATTTTTCTGATAAAACAAGATTGATATATCTTATTGCATCATCAAAGTCATTGAATTGAATATTGTCTGCTAAAAAGTTTTCAAGAGTAATAATTGCGGTTGTTGTTAAATCCTGTCCAGTCATCGTAATGCTGTTCTGCACATGTGAATTATAAAATACAGAATTTTTTTCTCCTAATCCTTTATACCCTCGGTTTCCCGATATTTGTAAGGGAGTAGACTATATCATACACTTTCGTGTCGCTCTGTTTCGGATTTATAATAATAATAATAAATCCTACTCTACTTGCTTCCATCTTTCGATGTGCTTTCGATAGTCGTTGAACTTTCATCAAAAAATTTTTCTAAAACACTATCTATATTTTCTTTTTCCCAATAAGGGATTCTAAGAAGTTTGTAATTGTTGTCCAGACAATACTTACTTTTAATCTCATCATTTTCCCTTGTTGCAATATATTTCTTTTCTGTAAAAATACCTCTGTAATTTCCTTCAAAATGTTGAATACCATCAAATTCAATTAATGATTTTATTGAGTTATCTTTATTTAAAATAACTATGTCAAAAGGTAAACATCTTTTATTTTTACAATCTTTAAAAATATATTGAGTTTGAAATTTTATATTTTTAGATTCAAGAAATTTCATAATCAATCTTTCACCAGTAGATTTGACTTTTCTTTTTGTATTACAAACTGGGCATTTGCCTTCACTTAAAAATTTAACAGGTTTTACTTTAAATTCATGGTTACATTTTTTATGTTTCATCTCAATATAAGTTAAGTTAGTTTCATACTCTCCCAGTACAGTAAAATCCTCTCCAAATTTTTCTTTAACTTCTTCCTTAAATATTTTTGTTGTTTTCTTCGGAGTTCCATAACAATATGGGCAACCAGTCCCTTTTTTCTTTCCAGTTCCTGCGAAATTTAATGCATTTGTAGTAAATTCTCTTCCACATTCATTATGTTTTACTGTTATCTGATTATGAAGACTTTTGTACTCTGAAATGATCGAATATTTGTTTCCATGTTCTTTTCTAATTCTTTTAACATATTCTGTATGCGTAAGTTTTCTATTTCCTGTACAGTTTGGACAGGACTGAAATCTTAGGAAAACATCTGGTGTAGTTTTCCATTTATAATTACATATTTCACATTCAAATTCAATCTTTGTTTTTGTATTTATGTATGGACTATTTGTTTTTATAGTGTTAGATAATATTTTATTTTGAAATTGTTCTTCTGTCATTTTAATTGGCATAATAACAACTCCTTTCTTTTTTGATGCTTAGCTGCTGATTGCCCAATCTACACACTTTTCAAGCCTTGGCTTTTCCTCACGGATCGCAGTGGCAGTGTAGCTCTAAGGGTATTCCAGCAATTAAAAGCGTTTTTCATTAGAACATTAATAATTTGTTCCAAATCTGGGACCATAATTTTTTAATCCCATAGTAAGAGTTTGCTAGTACTTTAAAAGTTAACTGTAAGATCTTATAATAAGTATATTCATCGCTACCGTATTCACTTGCCTCTTGCATCTTTTTAAATTTTTTTCTGCTTGACAATAGAAACTCTAAAGCAGCAGAACCGATATTAATTGAGTTATCTTGATTTTCATAAAGAGCTGCATATCCAGATAGAATATATGGGCGGTTTAAAAATAGATCAATGAACTGTTCGATCGTCATTATTTCATTAGTATTTGTGCTATTATTATAAAGTCTTCCTGCAACAGTTCTTCTTGCATCATAACTTTCAGTCAAAAGTATTCTGATTGCGTCTGTTGATAATTCCTCTTTTGTATAAATTTTTCTAAGCCTAGAAAACTGTTCTTGCATCCAAAGAGTTTTAAAAGTCAGTGACTTTGTATAATCTCTGCCGTTTCTAATTTCTAAGTTCATAATATATATTCCCTTCTTCATCTTCAATAAGGATTGTTTCTTCATCCCATTGCTCGTCGCCTTCAGGTGAAAAATTGAATAGTTCCATTAAACTTTTTGAAATTCCATTTTTTAATTTATCTATTGCATTCATTTTATCACTTCTTCCATTTCAAGTATATCAGCAAATTCTTTTGCTAATCTTCCACGATGTTTTAAGAAATTTCTTTCTTGCCGCGTTAGTAAACCAATATCATACCCTTGCATTTTAAGCAAAGAATTATACCCAAAAGTATTCTCATTACCTAATTCTTCAAAGCCGATATCGTATGCATTTTTTACTTTCCCCTTTGCAATAACAGTTCCATCAGGTCTTGCAATTGCAAAGTTATTAATTAGGTATGCTGTTCGATCAGTTTGACCTTCCATCATCTCTAAAACTTTCATTCTTTTTTCATGCCAAGTTCCTTCCATCCAACGGTTAGCAAAAATCCCTGGGAAATAATCAAGGGATCTTATAAAAAACCCTGTATCTTCACCCATTGCTAACATGTTTCTTTGCTTAGAACCGCATTGAGCTTTTAATATTGCATTTTGTTCTAATGTTGGTGCATCTTCTTGCAAATCTAATTGGCCATCAAAAACTAATTCAATTCCTACAGATGCAAATTCATCAACCAATTCATCGTACTTTCCACGATTATTTGATGCGAATAATAATTTAACCATGTTCATCATCTCCTATAAATTTGTGTTTCGGTAAATTTTATTTTTTAATTTACTTCAGTTTCTTAATTTCTTCTTCTAATTTTTTTATTATATTTTTGTAACCTTCTATCTTTCTTTCCTTAGATGAATTCACTAACATTGCGAATGTTGGTCCGAAATATTCCATTCCTCTTGAATTTCCATTTAATACTTCAATGAGTTGATTTTCTTCTCTTGTTATTAATTCTAAATTATCAACACTATTGTTTTCCTTGTTTCCATCTTTATGATGAATATGATATTTAGGATTTCCATCTGCATCTAAAAAATATCTATCTGTTGGTTTTATAGAATTAAGCCATGTAAATTCTACTATTTGATGAAGGTAAATCTCCGTTGTAAAACCATCTTTAACTCCATAAATCATTAAGTAGTTATCGTTATTTAATTGTGGCACAATTGGTTCTACTGTAAAAATAGAGTCATCAGTTTCATCTTTAATTGCTGAACCAAAATCAAATATATCCGGAAATTCTTTACTGATTGAATTCTTTCCTACCAGCAAATTAAGTCCATATCTTTTATATTGTTTGAACGTAACTAGAATATCATCTATCTTTACTAAAACTGTATAATTTTCTTTATAATTATTTTTTAAAATTTGCATTTTTGTCATAATAATTCCTCCTCTATTTATATTATATTATTATAATTATTTTAAATATTAATATAGATTCTTTCTTAATTATAATATATAATTTAAAAAAAGAATAAGATTTCTCCTATTCTTTTATTTTATTTTAATTAAAATCTGAATGCTTTTAAAACTGATTTGCTTGCTTGGTTGATAGCATTAACATTTTTAACTGATTCTCTAACATTTTTAAGTTCTTTTAAATACAATCCTAAAACTGTTAAACGAAGAGTAATTGTTTGGCTAACAAATCTTGCAGAGTTAAATAATTCATCAATTTTTCTTTGATATACAGATGTATATGCAATTTGTCCAAATGCACCCATTGCTTGTCTTTGTTTACCAAGTTGGATAGTTATTGTATCAAAAGTTGCTTTCATCTTCATCATATCTTTTTCAATCTTTTCAACACTCTTAATTCTTGGTTGTAATACTTGTAGAATGTCTATCATTTGAGAATAAGTTGATGCACTATAGTATTTAAATGCTTCACCTAGTTTACTTGAAGCTAAGACTAAGCCTTGATTAATCATTGCAAGTGTATCTGTAATTTTGTTATCAGTTTCTTGATAAGCACGTTTAAGGTTATCTGTATTTAATTTAGTTCTAATTAGATTATCTCTAAGTTTACTTGAGTCAAGTAATTCCATAGTAGTTAATTTACCAGAAAGTGCATAAGTTGATACAGTTCCTTTTGTAATATCATTAATTGTAGCTTGGAATAATCTAAGTAATAACTCTAGATCATCAGTTTTAAATAGATGTTCTCCATTTGAACCATAAGCTTCATCAAATAAGTCAACAAAATGTTGTAGCAATTGATTTAATAATTCCATATCTTTTGAAACGTCGATAGAGATAACATTAATTGGTTGACCAATTTTTGTTGGTTGATGAGTCATATCATCTTTTCCAGCTTCAACTAATACTGATTCATTTCTAGTGAAACTTCCAACTTTTTCAAGATCTTTATCTGATAATGAATAAATCTTCATGAATTTAGCTACATTTCCAACATTCATTGGAGCTACAGTATTTTCAATTTTCTTAACTCTTTCAAGTTTAAGTCTTAAATCATCTTCAAATTTATCTTTTGTAGTTTCTAATCCAAATACTCCTCTAATTGCATTTGAGAAGAATGAAATAAATCTCTTGACAACATTTGTAATCCAGCTAATAAGACTTTCAATGAAGAAAATAATATTCCCTGGGAATTTCATTTCTGAAATCTTTTTAACGCTTACAAAACCTTGTGCAGCATCATATGATGGCATTGCGTCTTTTTCACTTTGTTTTGATAATTCAACTATTTTTCTAATTGTATCAAAAACATCAGTTGAAAGTGATTCATCTTGTTTAGTTTGTTTTTTATTTTCAGCTGGTAGACTTTTTGGGTCCATGCTAGCTTCTGAAAGTGCATAAAGTTGAAAATATTTTTGAACAGCAGCAAAAGATGCTTCTGCTTGTTTTTGTGATTCATTTAAAATTTGGAACGCCTCAGCAAAATCTTCGTTTGCTTTTTCTTGTAAATAAACTTCATAACCTTCTTTGAAGGCTTCTGTTAAATTAAACATATTATTGCGCCCCTTTCTTAAAGCTTAGTTATTCTGTGTCTAATATCTTTTAAAATATAGTCTTCCAGAACAACTTTCTTTGTAGTATTGTCGTTTTCAAGAATTGCAAATCTTCCATCAACTGTTAATTTATCATTTTCATTATAGATATAAGCTTCACTAAGAGTCTTAATTTTTTTAGGAAAATGTTTAGCATAATCGATTACTTGTTTTTCTTGTGTAACACCGATTTCAACAAGAGATCCTTGTTCAAATAATTGCGCTGATTCTGTAAGAGCTAACTGACGATTTTTTCCTCTGAATAGTGTTGAAATTGTTCCTTCACAAATACTTTCTAAGAAAGCTTTTTCATGAGATGGATTAACAACCCAGTCATAAGTAGCAATTTGAATTGGTGATTCAACAATTGTAGCACCCATTCTTGTATCATAATGAACATTACCTTGTGCTCTTAAACTAAAGGCAACTCTAGAACCTTGTTCTATTAGGCCTTTCATATCGCGTCCAGCTACAGTGTCGGCAGTTTCTACTTTTGCTTTAAGCAAGTCGCCTTCCCACCAGAATTCTTCTATAATGAAAGCAATGTTTCTTTGATCAATTGTCATTTGTCTTTGTACTGAACCATCCGCAGGGTGTCCTGCTTCACCAAACATAGATTTAGTTGCAAGTCTTTCTTGAACATAAGGAGATTTTAAAGCCTGTTCAAGAGTTTCCTTGAAATAAATTCTGTTGTTTCTGTTTGGTTTATTTGCTTCTTGCATTACCGCAATAAATTGTACTGTATTAGGGTTTTTCTTGTAAATTTGTGGGGTACTGACAAGCGCTGATTCTGTTATTAAAAAATTATTCATATGTTATTCCTCCTTTGATTATAATAATATCATAATTATCTATATAAATAATTGTTTATATTTTATAATTTTAAATCTGTTTAAAATACAAAAAAAAGAAGACATTGTCTTCTTTTATATTATTTTAACAAATTTCACAGAATCAAAGGTCTTGAATAGATCACTATTCAGTCCAATATTTAATGCTTGCGCTTCCATGAAATGCACATAAACATGCAAATGACAATTTGGTTCAAATTTTTTTAACTCTTTACCAACATTTGTAAATGTTATTCCCATACTACAAATATCATCAATAAGTATAAATGTTTTTTCACCCTTTCCATCTAAGATTTCAGATCCTAAAACTACCTCCTGCTGAGTTATAGTTCCATTAACTCTTTTCTTAGCAAATTCAATTGGAAAGTTAAGATTAGCATAACGTTTTTTTGATCCAGCATCTACAGCGACCAAATAAGTATTTGGTTCTGTTGCTAGTTTTGAAACAGTTTTTACGTGTTCTGAGTCTTCATCATGCCAATTGAAATGATTTTCAAAAGGAACTTTTGAATGAACACTAACTGTAGTTAACGAGTTTGAATATTTTCCAACTAATCTAATAAATGGTGCCAACGTTTCTTCATATTGATTATCAGGTTTGTCCATTCTACTGAATGGTAGATAATCAAAAGCTACATTAATTTTTGGTTTTATTGAACCACTGGAATAAGTTTCTAAAAGTAAAAGTAATACAAATAGAGACTTAGTATTTCTTCCCACTTCAATTTCATGGATATAAGTAAATGTGAGTTCATCCTCAATACTAGATATTGAAATTCCAAGTTTGTTTATTCTTAATTCATTAGAATAGAACTCCCCGATATTTACAGTTTGTTCTATGTCATTGTATTTAACCTTTAACATTCTCCAATACCACCTTTCTAATATCTTCAGGTTGATCTTCGCTAAATCCATCCTTCCAAGTTAAATCAGGATAAACACAAGTTAAACCCTTGTGAGAATTTTTTCCTGAATCTGTTTTTGGTTGTTTGAAAATTTGAATGTGTTTTCCATTAATTTCAGCATAAGTCGCTTTCATTACAAAACTGAAATTGTCGCGTGTTGAATATTGATATTGATAAGAACCAACACCAAATACAATATTTTCCGTAGAAAATTTCATTAAATCCATACGTGTTAAAATTTGTTTGATCATAGCTAAATTCATTCCGTCGCCATAGATTAAGCCAACATGTGGATCTAAAACTTTATAACCTTTTGAGTTAATAGTTACACCAAAAGTTTCTTCCAATAATTGAAGTGAACCTTTATGTTGTGGTGAACCGTAAGGTGCAGATAAGTCTCCGCAGATAATATCTACTGGATTTCCACTGTCAGGACGAATAACTACTTTTCCATCTCTTGCCATAATCTTTTCCTTTAATGCAGGATAGATATTTGTAAGAGTTCCAAAATAATCCCAAGTATCTGAAACAATACTTAAAACCCAAGTTGGATAAGTTTCAAGAAGACGTTCAATTGTTTCCATTTCGTTATCTTTTCCGCCAGCGCACATAACAGCATGTTCAGTTGCAGGAACGATTCCTCTTGGAGCGTCTCCATAAAGAACTTCACGAAGATAAACTGCGCTCATTGTATCTGATCCTTTAAAGTAATGTAGATGGGCAATTCCTGAAATAAGGCTAGCTTCATGTCCAGCCATACCACGAGCACTAAAATCATGCGCTTGATAAATTACTCCATCAGGATTATCCGAAGTCTTTTCTAGAAAGCCTTCTAATATATGTCTAAGATCTCTTGCATAAGTTGCATTTGTAGATCCTAACCATAAGGTTTGGCTTAAATAAGTTTCAAAATAATTTGTCAACCAGAAGAAATCCGGATGAGTATTTTCGATTGTTAATACTGGTGTATTTTCATTCACTGCAGTACCTTCATCTAATGCCTTAATTTTGATTGGAAGGTACCCTAATGCTCTAAGATCTTCCCAGTCAGAAACTTTGATAGCTGAATTTGGAAATAATCTTTCATACATTTCATACCCAACTGTTCTTTCTTCTTCTGTTGCATTAATAAAGTTACTGAAAATCTCTGTTAATTTATAAACTAAATAAACATGGCCAAAATGAACAGTCTTTGTATCATATGAATGATAATATGACTGTTTTCTTGGTGTCCAATTTGAAACAACCTTTGTAGTTCCTGCTGGATACATACTCTTATGAGAATATTTGTACCCATCTGTTAGAAATATTAATCGCATTTTGTTATTCATTTTCTTCCTCCTTAATATTTTTTAAATCTTCTATCATTTTAAAATAATCTTCAGCTTCTCAAAGATGTAAATTTAGTCAGATTGGTCTTCAAGATCTGCTGGATTTATGTCTTTATAAAATTTTATTTAAATTGACATAATTTTAATTCCTCCTTTTATTCATCTATCAGTATAGTATTTAACGCATATGT
>Ga0172378_10002380_pt1 | contig 17619 bp, 17 predicted proteins | sample GrowelOW332metaG_FD_119755 | JGI IMG/M metagenome (GOLD analysis project Ga0172378, IMG submission 119755) | Groundwater microbial communities from an aquifer near a municipal landfill in Southern Ontario, Canada - Pumphouse #3_1 metaG | ecosystem: Environmental > Aquatic > Deep subsurface >... | reverse complement strand
CCCAGTGGAATAGCCATCGACTTCTACTGGAACCCAGGGATTTACCTCGTTGCTGCATTTGAGGATCCGGTTCAGTAGCAGTTCCAGGCTTTCCAGGCTTTGGCCTTTGCGCCCAATCAGGCGTCCGGCCTCGCTGGAATTCAGGCAGAGTTTCAGGCGATTATCTTCAAGTGCTCCAGCGCTTACTTCGGCATTAATTCCCAGCAGTTTGACCATTTCAGTAAGGGCAGTGGTCGCTTTCTCTTCAAGGGCAGTGGCTTCCATCATGGTGTCTTCTCCGTTATAGCAGGATTGTCTGTGAATCTTGTCATCCTGGAATGACAATGGCATTGCCGGCTTGGCCTTTTTTGTTTTCCAGACGTCGGATGACCAGCATCTGCACAATCGACAGCAGCTGGTTGACGGTCATATACAGGGTCAAGGCGGAAGGCATACCGTAAAACATGAAGATGAAAACGATGGACATCATATTCATCATTTTTGCCTGATTGGGATCCGGCGATGGGGTCAGGCGCTGTTGTAGATACATGGTCGCTCCCATCAGCAGAGCCAAGGGGCGGATCGGCAAGCCGAACAGGCTGAAAAACAAGTCATCCGGCATCGACAGATCAACGGCCCAGAGAAATCCCGCATGGCGCAGTTCAATGGCATTTCGGAAAGTATTGAAAAGGGCAAAGAAAACCGGGATTTGGCAGAACATCGGTAGGCACCCGCCCAATTGACTGACTTTGTTGGCCTTGAACAACTCCTGTTGTTTGCGGTACATCTTTTGCGGATCGTCTTTGTACTTCTCCCGCATTTTTTTCAATTCTGGACTGAGTGCGGACATTTTCCGCATGGAGACCGTGCTGCGGTGGTTCAACGGCCAGAACAGCAGTTTGACCACTACCGTCACCCCGACAATACCCAAGCCGTAACCGATACTGGGTGGAAACAGTTGGCTGATCCATAGCATGCTGGCGAGCAAGATTCGGCTTAGCCATCCCATCCAGGAGAAGTTCCAGAAAAAGAAACGATCCATTTCCATGATCGAATCCAGATTTCCACCGATGGCATGTAATCGTTGGATATCTTTGGGGCCGGCGTACGCGCTGAATTCGAAGGTGAATTCTTGTTCAGGAGCCAGATTGACTGGCGGCAGGATTCCCCTGGCGTGCAATCTGGGCTGTTCATTGCTGTTGACCAAGTTATCCGCCAGTCCGGGAACCGCATTGGCTTCCAACCCCCTGAATCCGTCTCCATTATTAAGACGTATGTGGAAGAGAAAATATTTAGAATGTACCGCCAGCCAGGAAGCCGGTGTAACCGCCAAAGCGGCTTGACGCTCGACCGTCATTTTCTTGCTGACGTCTTTCATTCTCAGCGTCTTGACTTTTTCAGTCCCCACACCGGCATACGAAATGCCACCACTGGATTCTCCAATCCTAGTTTTGCGTTTAGCGGAAATGGTTGGTGGTAGAGCACCGGCTTCAAGCCGGAGCTGCGCTATGGATACCGGATTTTGCGTCTGGTTCTTCAGGGTAACCCGATAAGTGAATTCAAAATCCGAGTCCAGTACCGGCTGCCAAGTTTCGCTCACCTGTAGCTTTCCATCGCTGCTGGAACGGGTTAACCGCACCGCAGAATTTTCTGCCATCTCGGCTTTTCCGGGTAGCAGATCCCACCCTGCGGCGCTACTATTCAGTGCCAGGAAAGGGTAATCATAATGACCGAGTATTACCTTGCCGCCATTATCCTCTTTGTCATGTCCTTTGTGCTGTAAATGCTCTTCCAGCTCGACACCCGTAATTCCGCCGCCGGCCGGGTCGATGCTGGCTTGCAGATGTGTTGGAATTACCAGTAGGAGAGGTTCGGTTTCCGGTAAAGGGGCGGGTTGTAGCGCATTATATTGTCCCGGTGTACCGTTGGAAATCGGTTGAATTCCATGCAGCAACGGGGGATTACCCGATTCAGCCGGAACCGGGGTTAACGGTGACGTTTCGGCGGTTCCCTGCGACGAAATGGCCGTCTGTGGCGGAAGAGGTGCTGGAGCAACCACTTTCTTGGAATTATACCAGATGACCATCAGGAAGGCGAGGCCACAGGCGACGACTCCAGCAATGGTGACTGGATCATATTTTTGCTTACTATTCATGTTGCTTATCCGTTTGCTTATCCGTTTCAGTTCCTGGTACGGGATCATATACGGAACCATGATAAAAAGGGTGGCAGCGTGCCAGCCGCCAGAGACTCAGCAGACTTCCTCGAATGCAGCCATGCTTGCTCAACGCCTGAAAGGCATACTCCGAACAGCGGGGCTGAAACCGGCAGCAGGCCGGCTTCAAAATACTCAGATAACGCTGATAAAACCGGATCAGCCCAAGCAAAATTTTCTGCAAAATAGTCATTGTAATTTGCTGCCGGCAGCCCATTTCCCGGGCGTGTAATTCCTCTTTCAGAGCGCGTTTATTTCGCTTTTCCAGAGTTTCATTTGCCTGCCGATCTGGCGAACTTCGGCCAGTACATCCGGCATTTTAGCGCTATCCATTCTTCGTCGCGGGATCAGCAACATCCATACGGGGTTCAGATCGTCATAAATGAGACGAAAGACTTCCCGAAATAGGCGTCGCGCCCGATTCCGCCGAACCGCCAAACGATCATAACGCCGTGAAATTAAAAACGCCACCCTTCGTTGACCGTCAGGCGGCGTTTTCAAAACGACAACAATACAAAATTTTCCAGTCTGACTGAGCCTGCTGTTTTTGACCAGTTGCAAATCACGTAAACAAGACAACCTGGCTTGCTTGCCAAAGGCAGAACTTTTTTCCAATTTTGTGCTTGCAGTAATTTCAGACATCAAACAAAAAAGATACGGGCAGACGAATCAAACAATGCTCCGCATCAACCGTGAAGATTTCAGGCGGCCAGACGTTTGCGGCCAATGCGACGGCGATTGGAGATGATTTTGCGGCCATTGCGGGTCGCCATCCGGGCACGGAAACCAAGCTTGCGCTTCCGGGGAATGCTGTGGGGTTGATATGTTCTTTTCATGATGCGATCCTTTCCATATGGAGATGAAATCAAAACTCTTCAAAAAAATAGATTAAATACTATAATTCGTCAAAGCCAAGTTAGCAAACCCGATGAAAGTAAAAGCTGATGATCGAAGAATTTAAAATGTACCAGAAAGAGATTTATGCTGCAAAAATTTTATGAGTTCGGAGGAATTGGCTAAACTGAGGATCAAACCCTTAAAACGAATTGAACCTTGCAACTTGCCGTGGTATATTTTAAAAAATCTCATGGTGAATCCTTTCTTTTGGATATTGAATATTTGAGAAAGTATTCACCCTTTTTTTTGCATACGTCAAGTTGAGCGAAGAAAATTTCAGGTTGTAGACGCCAGTCCACACTGTGTCTGTCCGGTTTGTCCGTGTCCGTCCGTGTTAACTGTAATGAGGGTTTTGTTGTTATGGATGCTGCGTTAAAAGAATTGGCTGAGGTTTCGCGTTTTTATGGGAGCGATTCCTCATATGTTTTTCTAGGCGGTGGGAACACCTCGGTGAAGCTCGGGGATCGTTTGTATATCAAGCCGAGCGGGACGGCTCTGGCAAGCATCCAGCCGGAGCAGTTTTTAGCGCTGGAGCGTGCTGTCGTGGATCAGATTTTTAAGTTAGACTCCGGATTAAGCGCGGCGGCACGGGAAGCCTGTGCGAAGGAGATTCTGCAATCCGCAGTACGTCCTCTGGGTTCCGGTCGTCCTTCCGTGGAAGCCCCGGTGCATCAGGTTATGGAATATCAATTTATCGTCCACCTGCATCCGGCTTTGGTCAACGGCATGACCTGTGCGAAAGATGGTAAAACAGCCTGCACGCGTTTATTTCCGGAAGCTGTTTGGCTGGATTACTGTGATCCGGGCTGCACGCTGGCTAACAAGGTGCGACAGGGGCTGGAAAAGAACAAAAAAACAAATGGGCGGCAAGCACAAATTGTGTTTCTGCAGAATCATGGCGTCTTTGTCGGAGCCGATAGCAGTGACGAAATCAAAGCCCTGTATGCTGGCATTATCGAACGTCTGCAGAAGGCTTACCAGGCAGCCGGCGTCAGCGCTGAAGTGAAACAGAGCGAAGCGGATGCGGTGGCCGTTCAGACCCTGGCTCCGGCTTTGCGTACCCTGTTGGGCAATTCGGACGACGGCAAACGCGTGCTCGTGCATTGTGTCGGCAACTGCGACGCTTTTGCCGGCCCCCTGACTCCTGATCATATCGTCTATGCGAAATCCTTTGCGTACACTGGGTCGGGAACAAAAGACGAGCTGGCGGCCTTCCGCAGCCAGCGGGGCTACCTGCCGAAAGTGGTTTGCATCTCCGGGAAAGCCTTGTTCACCGTTGGTACGGATCTGAAGGAAGCATTATCGGTGCAGACAGCCCTGGAGAATGCGTTGCAGATTGAGGCTTTGACACAGGCCTTTGGCGGAGCGCGTTATTTAACTGCAGCAGAATATGGTTTTATCGAGAATTGGGAAGTCGAATCCTATCGCCGCAGTGTTCAGGGTTCTGGCGGCGGGCGTCTAGCCGGACGGGTCTGCGTTGTAACTGGGGGCGCCCAGGGCTTTGGTCTGGGGATCTCGGAATATCTGGCTGCCCAGGGCGGCATCGTCGTTATTGCAGATATGAACAAGGACGGCGCAGAAAGCGCTGCGGCTGCGCTTTGTGAAAAGTTTGGCAGCAAGCGCTCCTTTGCGGTAGAAGTCAATATTTCCGACGAGGCCTCTGTTGAGCGCATGTTTGCGGAAATCACACATTGTTGCGGCGGTCTTGATTTACTGGTGGCCAATGCCGGAGTATTGCGGGCGGGTTCCGTGCTCGAGCTCAGCCTGAAGGACTGGAATTTTGTCACCAACATCAATTACACTGGATATTTTCTTTGTGTGAAGCATGCCGCGCGAGTGATGTCTCGTCAGATTGTGGATGGCGTCGGGCAGTGGTCTGACATCGTCCAGGTCAATTCCAAGAGTGGGCTGGAAGGCAGCAATAAGAACGGGGCCTATGCCGGATCGAAATTCGGGACGATCGGGTTGACCCAAAGTTTTGCCAAAGAGCTGGTTGAACAGCACATTAAAGTCAACAGCGTCTGCCCGGGCAATTATTATGACGGCCCCTTGTGGAGTCATCCGGAAAAAGGTTTGTTTGTACAGTATCTGAGCACCGGAAAAGTCCCCGGCGCAAAAAGCATCGAGGATGTGCGCCGTTTTTACGAAGACAAAGTACCGATGCGGCGGGGCTGCCTACCCGCCGATGTCGCTAAAGCAATTATCTATTGTGTTGAACAAGATTACGAAACCGGACAGGCCATCCCGGTAACCGGCGGCCAAGTTATGCTGCATTGAAAAAAGGTATTTTATGAAAACAGACAATCAACCCATGAATAACAGCGGAGAATTGGAAAGTCTCTATCCCAATACTGGTAAACAGCGCCAACAAGTAACAAATTGGCGCAACGAATTTCACCGTACTCGAGGTGAAGAATGGGCCAACGGAATCAGCCACCTGGTGGGAATGATCTTCGGAATTGTAGCTTTGGTCATGCTTTGCGTTTATGCCACTCTGCATGGCGGCACACTCCAGATTGTCAGCAGTGCCGTCTTCGGTGCCACTCTGATCCTTCTGTACAACAACTCAACTCTGTATCATTTGGTCAAAAATTATCGCTTGAAAACCCTTTTTCAGACCTTTGATCATATCGGCATCTATCTGCTGATCGCAGGCACCTACACCCCCTTTGCGCTGCTGGGTTTGCGGGGCACGGAGGGCTGGACAGTATTCTGTATAGTCTGGGGATTGGCCGTGTTTGGCCTTTTGCTGGAAACGGTTTTTCGAAAGTTGCGGAAATTGTCACTGCTGATTTATCTGTGCATGGGCTGGATCATTGTCTTTTTCTTCCCGACTCTGTTGAGCAATATCAGCACACCGGCCCTAGCATTGCTGATCGCAGGTGGCATATCCTATAGCATCGGTGTCATTTTTTACGCCATGGATAAAGTGCCATATATGCATACGGTCTGGCACTTTTTTGTACTGGGCGGCAGCGTCTGTCACTGGGTTTCTATCAATTTCTTCATACTGCCACAATAAATCCGACGAAAGAAGCGGATCCTGGATCATGCTGAACAGCAAACAGAAAAAACTGATCGAGCAATTATCCGGGCGTCACGGGCGGAAGAAATCGCCGTATTTTCTGGCTGAGGGGGTGCGCTGCTGCCTGGAAGCCGTGCGGCGGCGTCCCGAATGGTTGCAGGCGGTATTTTGTGATCTTTCCTTTCGTAGCCATCCGGCGTATGTAGAATTCAGCGCTGCCCTGGCTCAACATGGTATGTCGGCAGAAGAACTCAGCAACGCTGCATTTGCATCGCTGGCGGTTACTGAACATCCCCAGGGAATTTTATGCATATTGAACAAACCCGAGCCAGAACCGGTATCCTTGCCGCGCCCCTTCTGCCTGATTCTCGATCAAGTACGGGAGCCTGGTAATGTCGGAACGATTCTGCGTACAGCCTGGGCAGTCGGCCTGAATACGGTCTGGCTGACCTCAGGCAGTGCGGATGTCTATGCCCCGAAAGTCATCCGAGCTGGCATGGGAGCGCAATTTGCTCTGCAGCTGCAGGTCTTTCCATCGCTGCAAAGCGCCGTGGAAGAATTTCACCTAGTCGGAGGCGCTGAAATCTGGTGCAGCATGCCGGATGCGGGCTGTAGCCTTTTTGCGCCGGAATTTACCCTCAACAACAGTGCCTTGATCATCGGTAATGAGGGAGACGGGATCAGCCATCCGGAACTCGGTAAGGCCGTGACAATTCCCATGCCGGGTCAGGCTGAATCCCTGAATGCCGCACAAGCCGCAACCATCTTCCTGTTCGAAGGCGTGCGCCGGGGAATCCTGCAGTAATTCCAAGGAATCAGCAATGCGAAAAGAGTGCCCTCAACAAACGCTTTTATTTTTTCTAGCCCTGGTTGTGCCGGGGCTTCTGCTTGGGGAGTCGCTGCGGAATCCGACTTGGGCGACGCCAATGGAGCTGGCGGGGGTGGAGAATCTGCATCAGGTTGAAGCGGGCTTGTATCGTTCCGGGCAACCTACGGCTGAAGGGTTTAAAAATCTATCGGCGTTGGGGATTCGGACGGTATTGTCTTTGCGTTCTAACCACACTGATCTGGAACTCACAGAAGGTACTGGATTGTGTTTATTAAAGGTGCCGATGGCGGCCTGGTATATTCGGGATGCGGATGTTATCGCGGCATTACGGATTCTGAAAAACCGCAAGTCTGAAGAACCGCTGCTGGTGCATTGTTGGCATGGAGCAGACCGCACCGGACTGGTGATTGGCGCATATCGGATAATCTGCCAGAATTGGACGGTGGAGGCAGCGGTTGATGAGTTGCAAAATGGGGGCTTCGGACACCATATAATTTTTAATAATATTACGGATTATCTGAAAAATATGAAGATTGAAAAAATTCGGGCAGAAGTCACGCAGTAGGGCGAACTTTAGCCTGCTGTTCCCGTTCCCAGATTCTCCCCCGAATGGGGCCGGAGCTTCCAGCTCCGGATCCGCTCCCATCCCGGGCGCTCGCAAGCGAGCGCCAACAGAACAGCAAAAACAGCGTTTGTAGTACAGGCTTATAGGCTGCGTAGCCCCCGCTGGCGCTCCATAGCCCGCTCCGCTTTCCCGTCCGTGTATCCATGTCCGTCTGTGTCCGTGTTCGGGATCTACGGTGTTTTCACGGCAGCGAGCAATTCCTGTACGATTTGCAGGGTGCTTCGTCCTTTGGCTTCAGCTTCGAAGTTCAGGATCAGTCGATGTGCGAGAACACTTGGAGCGACGGCCTGGATATCCTCCGGAAGGACATAATTGCGTCCCAGCAGCATGGCTTTGGCACGTCCAGCCAGAATCAGGCCAATGCTGGCTCTGGGAGAGGCGCCGACTTCGATGGATGCCGCGGCAGAAAAGGTGATTTCGCTTTGCTCGGCGGACATTTGTTTCTGCTCACCGGGCCGGGTTGCGATAACCAAATCAAGGACATATTGCCGGATGTCGGGTGCGAGATAGACTTGGTCAAGGGTCTGGCGGGCGGCCAGTATCTGTTCCGGAGTGCAGATTTTCTGCACCTGGGAACAGGGCTTGCTTCTGGCCATGCGCTCGAGAATCTGCTCCTCTTCATTACGATTGGGATATTTCAGCAGGACTCGCAGCAGGAAACGATCTTTCTGCGCTTCCGGCAGCGGATAGGTACCCGTCTGCTCGATGGGATTTTGAGTGGCGACGACCAGATAGGGTTCTGGCATCGGGATGGTCTCTCCGCCAATACTGACCTGATGTTCCTGCATGACTTCCAGCAAAGCGCTTTGGGTTTTGGCGGGCGCCCGGTTGATTTCATCAGCCAATACGATATTGGCGGCGATGGGGCCGACTTTGACGGCGAAACTTTGCTCTGCCGGTCGGTAAATTGTGCTGCCTGTGATATCGGTTGGGAGGACATCTGGAGTGAACTGAATGCGGGAAAAGGTACCGCCCAGGGTGCCGGCCAGGGTTTTGACCGCCAGAGTTTTGGCCAAGCCGGGGAGCCCCTCCAACAGGATGTGTCCCCCCGTTAACAAGCCAATCAAAAGCCCATCGACCAGCTCGGCCTGGCCAACCAGAACGGCGCCCATTTCCTGACGAATCTGCTGCAAAAAACAAGTCTCGCGAAGGAATTCTGAAGATTCATTACTCATTATAGCATACCTGAAAAAGAATTGTAAGAAGATACTGGCAGAGCAAAAGGCGGCGATGATATTATGTTACGTGAAATGCAAGTTTCCAGTAATTCGGGGAATATTTGTGTAAAAAAGCTTTGGCCTGAGTGGGATTGAAACACTATCAAGAGATTAAATGGGATGCTGGATTCCTCTACGATTCAAGAACTGGTACGCTTATTATTTTTGCGGGTGCAACGCGAAGCGCGTTCCGGTTTGACGGGCTTGTATGCGAGCCGCTTTCGGGGACGGGGGCTGGAATTTGCGGAATTGGTCGAATATCAGGATGGGGATGATGCTGGCAGCATCGATTGGCTTGCGAGCCTGCGTTCCGGGAGGATGTACCGCAAGCGTTACCAAGAAGAGCGGGAAATTCCGCTTATTCTGGCCTGTGATTGTTCGGCGTCGATATCCTGCCAGCCTCAGGTCTTGCAAGCACTGCGGGAAGCCGTAGCCTTATTTGCGGGTTGTGCGGCAAGCAGTCAGGATCCCATCGGATTGGTTTTTTTCTCGGATCATCTGGAACGCCGTCTGCCGCCGGGCCGCGGACTTCGTCAGGTCCGGCGGCTGTTGAGCGAACTGTATGAATATCAAGCGAGCGGGCGCCTGACGGACTTGGCCGCTTTGTTCCAGGAACTCGGCAATGCTTTTAGGCAACCCTGTCGGATTCTTGTGTTCAGTGACCTGTATGCTGCAGATTATACTGCTGCCTTGGGACGCTTGGCCCGAATTCATGACGTTCTGGTCTGCCACCTGGTTTTGCCTCCCGGGCAAGGCCTGCCACCGGGAGTATGGCTGGAAGTCGAAGACGCAGAACAAGGGAAACGATGTTTGTTCAATAATATGAACGCGGAAAATTCCGAAAAGGAAACAGATTTTAAACGGCAGTTGCAACGTATACGACAGGAAATTCTGGACTCCGGTGCAGACTATTTACTGCTACCGCCGGAACAAGCCGTGGCCACGAATATTCTGCAATTTTTTCGGACGGGAATCAGCCCATGAAATGGCACAATTTTTTCAACCTTCGAACCGGGCTGTGGCTTTCGACCGCGACTTTTCTGCTGTCCTGCACTTGGCTGCTGCTGCGTTTGTCCCCAAGCGAAACGAGCGGGGAATTTCAGCTTTCACGTCCGGAACCGGCTTTTCTTGGTAATCTCGGAGAAGTGAGTCTGGAAGTGCGCAGTTGGCTGCCGCCTGAAGCAGACAAACTGCGATTAACCTCTGCGTCAAACAGCCTGGATTTTTCGCCGGCGCAGCGGCTTCTGGTCGGAATCAGCAAAAAGGGTTTTCGCTGGCAATGCCGCCGCTTTTTCTGGGCGGTGGAATTTGGGAACTATCCGTCGCTGCAGGCTTCCTACGGTGCAGAAAAATTGCAGCACCTGGTTTTGGATATGGCTGTGCTTCACCGCCCGAATCTGACAAGTTTGGAAATCCCCCGGGAATTCCCTGCCACACAGTCGGATTTCCTCTGGCCCATATTGTGTTTTTCCCTGCTATTGGCCATCGGTCTGGATGCTGGGCTGGCATTTTGGCAGCGGCAACAGCCGCGAGCCCAAGCATTACGTCGGCTGAAACACTTGCAAGCCGGGAAAGCGGGCGGCGCAGAACTGTGGCAAATTTGGCGGTACTTCGCCAACCCTTCCTGCTACAGCCTTCAGCTGGGAGCGGAAATTGGCAAAATGCGCTTTGCCCCCGGGGCGATGACAACGGTGCGTTTTGAACGCTGCCGAAAACTTTTGGCCGGGGAACTTCGGCTTCAGGGAACTGTGGTAAGGGTGAGCCATTGCGCCCGATGATAGCCGTGCTGCTCGTAATTGAACTTGATACGGAGGCCTTTCTGCATGAGTTCGGCACCGGGTACTTTACTTTGATCAGGGAGCAGATAGCAGGCCTCCGGATCGAGTCCCTGCAGACGCAAAACCTTCTGCGGATCCCCATCGCTGTTTTTATGAAAGGCAAATAGATTGATTTCGCCGCTGTGGCGGTCGAGGAACTGGAAGGTGATCCAGCCTTCGGCGTGGGTTAGCGGTTCGACTGGGGTCAACAAGTAGACTTCCGAATTAAAGATGGCTTGGCGATGTTCTTTGTAGTGGCTTACTTCCGCGGCAATTTTGTCAAGAGTTTCCGGGCGCATTCCGGCAAGATCGCCGGAGAAGCCGGCCACCCCCATGAAGTTTGAGAACAAGCCGAATTGCAGATCAAAGGTACTGAAGTCGTACCAAGTCGCTGCCCTGGGCGTGACCATGATTTCCTGAGAATCTTTTGCATCGGGGCGGTAATCGCCGGTACCGCAAGCCACCAGCCAGCGAAAAATCCGTCCAGGGGGAAAGCGCAACAGCATGCCCTGGGTAATGCGTAGGACTTCCCAAGGGTCGGCGTTGTCGCTGACGAAATGCGTATCAAAGATGCGGAGAGTATTGAGGTCGGTACGCAGTGCACCGCTGGCGCAATTTTCCATGATTACATCCGGGAAATCCTGGTGGATTCTCTGCATGGTCTGATACCAGCCGGTGGCAAAACCGCGCAATTCGCTTCCGGAAGGATCATAGCCCAGAGTATTATTCATGTCAAATTTGATGTAGCCGAGCTCATATTTTTGGATCGCAGCAGCGATAAAGTCATAGAGATATTGACAGCCATCCGGGATTTCACAACGGATGCGGAAATTTCCGCCGAGCAGGCCATTGGCCTGTGGGTTGGTGCTTTGGAAGCAGTGCGGGAATTGTTTCAGAGCCGGAGCGGCGGCGGCCAAGGCTTCGGCCTCGAACCAGATTCCGAAACGCAAGCCCGCTTTGCGGACTTCGGCGGAAAAATCGGCCATTTTGCCAAAGAAAGCCGCAGTTTCATTCTCGCGCCAGTCTCCGAGCCGGATATACCAGCCGGCATCAATAACAAAGGCCTCACAACCAATTTTTTTTGCTGCTTGCAACTGTTGACGCAAACGCGGAAGCTCAAGTTTCGCCATCTTATCGAGCCAAGTATTGTAAACAACCGGCAATTTTTTGAGTGGTGGCACGAGGTGTTCGAGGGCATAGCGGTGCAAAGCCGCAGAGCCGGATTCAATTTCCCGCGTGGGAAGTACCTGGAGCAAGATTTCCGGGCCATGGAATTGTTCACCCGGGAGCAATTCGAGGCAGAGATCTTCATCCGCTTGTCCGAGTTCGGCGATCAGGTTCGCTTTGAGGTTGGAAAAAACCTGTTTATTAAATCGGCAACACCAATTCCCTTCGGGCAACACATGAAAAGCGATGGCCTGTGCAGCATATTTTTCGCGTACAGCCGCAAAAGGGGTACCGCCTTCTGTAGAACGTCCCCAGCGTGAAGAAAGGCGGAGAGTGCCCGTGTTAAAATCATTCCATTGACCCTGATTTTCCCGTCCCCAGCGATTGATCTGGGCATAGACTTCATAGTCGCCGGAACGAAAGGGGAAACGCGCCAAGAAGCGGCGAAGCAACAGGGGTTTAACACTGCAGTTTTGCAAGCGGTCACGTCGGCTAATCAAACCGCTGTGCGGGCAACGTTTCCATTCGGAACGAATTTGTACCGTTCTGGTGCTATCCTCCAGCACGAAAGAAAGCCCATCTCTACTTTCTTTGGCATCGATACATTGTAGATTTTCCGCTTCCAGGCGGAGGTTTCCGCAGGCCGCGAGGATCATACCGTTGGCAGCTGGGATTGTTGGCTGGCAATCATATTCGCCAAGGTTGCGCAGAAAAAGCTGCTTGTCGATAATTTCAAAAACAAGTTGACCAAGGTGAAGGGTTGTCGACATGGAAAAGGGTTCCTTTTTTTAGGGAGGCGGTAGACCAACAGCTCAAGGGGAGTTTGGCGAATCGACTGATCGGAAGGGTGGTATTACCAGCAGCGCGAGAGACACCCAGAGCCAGCGTTTGCTCAACAGATCATCCCACAGACAACAAACCAGTACTGCCAAAACAAAAAGAGTAATGGTAAGGTGCTTTTTTTGGCAGTGAAACAGCCAGAAGGTCAGGCAACAAAACAGCGCCGGAAGACCGAAAAGAGTGGCGAGATTGAGATATTCGTGATGCGGATCCATAAAGGTGGCAAAGGGCTCAACCCAATGCGGAGTATTGTACTTCGCCGCCATCTCAACAATTTTTTTGCGATCGGCGAATTTTGGGTAATTTTCCCGCAGGGCTTTACTGCCGATGCCAATCAAGCTGTATCGTCCTTGATCAACAAGCATTTTGAGGTAAATTTCCTGATGGATCGTATAATTTCCCTGACAACTGGTATTGATATAGGGGAATTGTTTGGAAAGGGGGAAGGTCGGCAGCAGTACCGTCAGCAGGCAAAGAGCGCCAAACAGGATCAAAACGGTGCATGCCGGAACCCGTAGAATTCTTCGTTTTTCCGGCCAGGCTTCCAGCAGAATGCCGGTCAAAACAGCCAGTGTCATCAGAGCGTGTTTGCTTGCGCTCGACACTAAGGGAAGCAGACAAAGAGCAAGTATTCCAAAAAACAGCAGGCACTGCCGCCAGTTTTGCCAGGCTTTAAATTGCTTTTGCAGCCAGGGGCGCAACAGAATGACTGGCAAAACATAAAAGCTTCCCAACAAATTTGGATTTGGAAAGAGGGCCTGATAGCGCATGGCTAATAAGGCCAAACCGCGGTCGGCAGAACTCGAGTCGTGATAAAAAAGAGAATATCCTGGAAAATTTGGGAAAAACACAGCGATGAGGCCAAGACAAAAGCCGCCTAAAAGCAAGCACAGCAAGGCGAACCCAAGACGGACTTGGACTTTTTCTTCGAGAGGATTCAAGCGGAAAAAGAGATACAGCATCCCCATATAAGCAAACACACTGAAGTCATAAAAACTGCCGTTACCGCAATAGCTGTGATAAACACTGGTAAGAAAAGCGAGAAGTAAAAAAGCAGGCAGAGTATATTTGCTCTGCTTTATGATCAGCAAGGCCGCTCGCCAATGCCAGAGGATAAAGCCTGCCAACAGAGGCGCCAGAAGATCCTGAGCAGCAAACGGAGAAAAAAGCGGAAGATTCAGAAAAACCAGCAGAATATAGGTCACCGCCAGACCGCTGCCAAATTGCTTGAAATTAGAGGAGGACATGAAAAAAACTTCAACGGATAATGAGCAAGTAGGAGAATAAAACAAATTTTCGAGATTTGCTCATAATATAGTTTCGGTTTCGCAAGATTGGCTAATGATCCGTAGATTACGAAAACACCGACGAGTACGGACGAACCTGGGGTGGACTGACGAACAAAAACCTAAACCATCAGTAGCCAGTAATTCAGAAACTGGCAGAAGGTCATGCGCCGGAGGCGCATAACCATGCTTAACCACAGGTTTTAACCTGGGGAGAGATACCTTCCCAAGGCTGGGTGCCGCGGAGAGGCACTACAGAGAAAACGAGACAGTACATCTGCCGTTCTCCCGGCGGTCGCAAGTGACCGCTGGGAACGGGAGCGGATCCGGAGCTGGAAGCTCCGGCTACTTTCTGGGGAGAACCCGGGAACGGGAGCGGATCCGGAGCTGGAAGCTCCGGCTACTTTCTGAAGAGAACCCGGGGAAGGAGACGCGAACTGAAGCTCGCTGAAGTCATTCCTTTTCGTGCAGCTGTTCCAGGATTTTCACGGTCTGATCCACCAGTTGCTGGCCACCCTTTGGCGAAACCAGATTGCAGAAAAGACAGGCACTATAGCCTTTGCCCTGAGCGCCACGAGTGGTCGCCAGATAAGTACCTCCATCCGGCCCGGGAACTCCCGTCAACTGAATAATAAAAGTTTGCAAAAATGGACTGCGCGCTTGGATTCGATGCATGAAATCCATGTATAATTCAAAACGATTCGAGGCAAAGGCAATATCCCCTATTCTTAAGACATGCAGTTCGGTTGGCAGACGAGGTTCCGCCGCCTGGGTTTCATAACGCTTGATAATCCGCTGGAAACGGGCGCGTTGAGCAACTAACTGCGAATTTCTGATCAAACGTTCCTTCGGTGTCCCTTCTTGGCAAAAATCCTGCTCCAGCAAAGGGGTCAGAGATTGGACGGCAAACTCATATTCCGTTTTGCTGATCAGGCGCCGCGACAGCTTCACTGTCTTGACGATATGCTCAATCGGCAATTCCGTGCAAATCTCCTTCTTCGCCCAAGAATACACTTCCGTAAAACAGGCCGTAATTCGTTCCGCGATGTCTTTGCGTTCCGCAAGGTCTTTATCCGGAACCTGCCCGGCATTGCCGTATTTAAGTAGAAAACGTCGTTCCTGGGCTTGCTTATAGTGGAGAACGCGCGGGGACAAGTCGCCGCCTGCTGCACATTGCGGCAGGATAAAAATATCACCATGGACTTTCCGGATGGCTTCGCGGGTATCATGCCAGTAATCCGCGGACTGCATGAAACGATGCTCGGAATTTTGCGAAGGGCAGGGCACGTTGACAATCGCCCCTGTCAGCTTGTTTTGGCTGTCAAAGGTGAAAAGCAAGTTGACAAAATGATCTGCGCCAGCTTCATAATGGCTGAATTTCGCATCATTGGTATTACCGTACATCTGCGCTTTGCCATTGACCCGAAAACCGCTCGCAGTCTCCTGTGAGCGTTTGCTCAAATCATCAAAATAAACGACTCTACGGCTGTGTGCAACGACAGCATAGCCATATCCGAAGGCAATTCCGCCTGGGGTCCGTTTCTCGTACGCCTCACAAATGGCTTCCGATGCTTGAGTCGATAGAAAATCCCGGTAGTCATCGCTGGATGCAATCTCCACCCCATCATGCGGAACACTATCCACCTGTGCCGTCGAAGACCCTGTTTCCCAGCCGGATGCCTTGTCCTGATAATGACTCGGCCCGCAATGCGTATGCGTTGCATTCATCACAATCTTCAATACCGGAATCGCGGAATTCTGTTTGCCGACTTTACTGCGGATGTCGTCAAGCAATCCGGCCCGAATGACCACCAAGTCCGCCGATAGAAAAATCACACAATCTTGGCCATTGTCAATGACCAGCGCAGTTATCGTTACTGGATCCAGAATCCCTTCCGAAATCCGCATGTGAAACTGACCCGGAATGTTGATCGGTTTATCGGTTGATACATCGCGGGAAGCCCAGCCAATACGTAACTTGTCCATCAGTATGCTCCTTCTGATTTTTGTGAATGCTTTTCAGCACAAACCATAACTGTAATCACTCATACAACAAAAAAAAAGCAAAAGCAAAAAAAATACCATATTTAACAAGATTTTTCCGGAATCGCTCATTCCCCTCCTGGGACTTCAAGTGAAACTTGGCCAGAAAATGAGGATTGAACTCATGGAAATTCCCCAACTCTCATGGAAATTCCCCAACTCTCATGGAAATTCCCCAACTCTCATGGAAATTCCCAAACTCTCATGGAGGCTCCATGACTTTTTATGATAGTGTATGATTCTGCTTGAAAATTCACTCCAGGAAGCTATTTTTTTTGTCGTCACGCAGAAATCAGCCAGCCCACCCAACCGGGGGGGCCTCCTACCCTAAAAGGGACGTGCGCGCGAAAAATGCTTCGCAAAAAGGAAATTGGGGGGGAGGAGCAGGAGTGACCGATTGTTTTTCCAACATCATGGGAATTGCAGTATAGGGAATTGATAGCGAAAGAAGCTTGCCAGAATCAGGCAGCACAGGGTTGCCAGCAGCAATTCTCTCTGCAGGGCTTTGCGTTCGGGCTGTTTGCGTTCTATCGTCTTGTTAGCCATTTTTTCCACAAGGCGATGGATGGCAACGAGCAGGTTTTCCGTATCCGCCGCCGAAAAATATGTTCCGGCAGTCTGCGTGGAAATTGTCTGTAATATGCCTTTATCAAGTTGTTCCGCCACGGCCTCCCAGCGCCGTCCGCTATCCGTATTGACCGGATGATAGCCGCGTTTTCCGCCAATCCCAATCGTATAAATAATTACGCCGTGCTCTGCTGCCAGAACGGCGGCTTCTTCCGGCCTTGTCTGGCCGGAGCTGTGATCCGCGCCGTCGGACAATAAAACAAGAATTTTCTGCCGGTCTGCTGTCTCGGTCTGTAGAGCCCGGACAGCGCAGAGGATCGCTTCGCCCAATGCTGTGCCATCCGCAAAATCCGTCGTCTGCAAAGAATCCAGACGTTTTTGCAGCAGTTCTGTTTTTCGCATCAGGGGGCAAACCAAACAGGGCTGCTGTGCAAAGGCAACCAGCCCTGTGCGGAAGGCGGGATTTTGTTCCAGCAACCAGTGGATGGTTTGTTGTGCTGTCAGCAGGCGGTTCGGCGGCAGCCCGTTTTCCGGAAAAGGTTCCGGCATCGGAAGGTCTTCCGGCCAATCCACCGCTTCCATGCTCCCCGACACATCCAACACCAGCATCAGATTGGGACGTAGCGTTTCTAAACGGTGTTTTTGCCAAGTGAGATGCGGCTCGCTTGCACCGAGGATCAGCAGTGCTGCACTCAGGAGTACACACCAGCGCCACCAATAAACGTAATGTCGCCAATGATTCCGTTCTCCAGCAAGTGAGTGTAGATCAGCGACCGGTAATGCCCGCCCACGTGCTCGGAATAGCAATAAACAGGGCAGCAAAAGCAACCATAATATATACGGATGTGAAAAACTAATCGCCATGTTATTACGCTAAACGGTCTTGCCAGCTGCTCGGAGGGGTTACGGGGGAGTTGTGAACGGGAGCGGTCGTTCTGTGGGTGGTCGCTTGCGACCGCCGGGAGCGGGGAAGCGGGCTGAAGCCCGCCGGAGCCACGCAGGCTGAAGATAATGTGTCAATGTCAAGCCGTTTTTAGAGATTTTTCGAGCGATTTTTGAAAAAAGATTTCAGAGTACGGTTTGTCATTCACAACTATGCTTCTCATGATTTG
>Ga0172378_10002377_pt1 | contig 17628 bp, 20 predicted proteins | sample GrowelOW332metaG_FD_119755 | JGI IMG/M metagenome (GOLD analysis project Ga0172378, IMG submission 119755) | Groundwater microbial communities from an aquifer near a municipal landfill in Southern Ontario, Canada - Pumphouse #3_1 metaG | ecosystem: Environmental > Aquatic > Deep subsurface >... | reverse complement strand
ATATCTTAATGGTATCCAGTGTCCAAAACTCCTGTGGATATCTGTTAATGATAAAGCCAGACTTCCAGAAATTGACGAAGCACAACAGAAATTATTTAACGAAGGTAATATTGTTGGGAATTATGCTAAAAAGTTATTTCATGGAGGGATGGATATTCCGACCTTTGATTTTAACCAGAGCCTTAAAATAACAAAAGCACTATTGGAAGAGAGAAATACTTTATTTGAACCGGCATTTATGGTTGATAGATTATATTCTCGAGCAGATATTTTAGAGCCCACAGAAGACGGCTGGAATATTATTGAAGTTAAATCCTCAACGCAAGTTAAAGATGTAAATATTCAGGATGTTGCTTTTCAAAAATATGTTTATGAAAAAGTAGGACTAAAAATAAACAAATGTTATTTGATGCACATAAACAACCAGTACATTAGACAAGGAGACTTAGATATTAACGAATTGTTTACAAAAGAAGATATTTCTATAAATGTAGCAGAAGAGATTAAGTTAGTTCCAGAGAGAGTTAAGCAATTTCTAGATATTATGGATTCTAAAGAACCAGATACAAAAATTAATGAATCTTGCGATAAGCCTTACGAATGTCCTATAAAAAAAGAATGTTGGTCTTTTATACCAAAAGAAAATTCTGTATTTGATTTATATCGTGGTGGAAAAAGATCGTGGGAATTGTTCGAGCAGGGAATTTTAGCTATAAGGGATATACCTATAAATACTAAACTTAATGATAAGCAACAAATTCAATTGGACTGTGAAAAAACAGATCAGGTTCACATAAACGAGAGTGTAATAAAAGATTTTTTAGCTACTATAAAATATCCAGTCTACTTCTTAGACTTTGAAACTTATCAGACTGCAATCCCCCTTTATAGCGGATTGAAACCATACTCTCAAATTCCATTTCAATTTTCAGTTCATAAGATTGACGCTACGGGGAAGAAAACACATTACTCCTTTATCTCCGCAGGAAGTAAGGATCCAAGAAAGAAATTTGTTAATGCAATAAAAAGAAAGCTCGGAACAAGGGGCTCGGTTATCGTTTATAATCAAGCCTTCGAACAATCAAGACTAAAAGAACTCGGACAATTATTTCCGCTAGATGAAAAATATTTATTAAGTATTAACGAAAGAATGGTTGATTTGTTAATTCCGTTTAGAAACTTCGATTATTATGACAGAAAACAAGAGGGTTCTGCTTCAATTAAATATGTCTTACCTGCAATGTCTGATTTAACATATAAAGGAATGGAAATCGCCAATGGAGGAGAGGCTTCATTAAAGTATGCTTACATTACGCATGGAAAGATTGATGGGACGAAAGCAAAACGAGAAGAAATTAAAAAAGTAAGAGACGATTTGAAAAAATATTGCGGACTTGATACGGAAGCGATGATTGTGATACTGGAGAATTTGAGGGGAGTCTTAAAACAAAATGGATAAATCTACAGGACTTAGAGCAGAAGGTTGGAATAGAGAAAAAATTAAAGAAATAGTATCTTTATTCGGTAAATTAGATTATGGACAAATTGGAGAAATACTGAATTCTGCAAAAATAAGATTTGCAGATGATTATAAAAAAATAAGCAAAGAAGAAATCTGCTGGACAATCGCAGATGATAAAACTTATGAGTGGATGAATGGAGAGATAGGCAAGTTAAGGGAGGTTGTTGAGGGTGAAATGAAAGAATTAAAAAGGAGTAATGGTGTATAATCGATATGAAAAAGTTAAACAAGGATGATAAATATAAACTTTTTGGCATGTGTTGCACATTGGTTGCTGGACTTTGGATACTATGGATGACGGATATTTCGTCATCAAATATTTGGTTACACATCAAGTTTATCTATTCAATATTTATCGCTCTTGCGATAGCTATATCAGCTTATTTAATTATAATAAAAAAGGAGGATATAAAGAAAAATGTCAAGAGGAAATGATTTTCAAGATATAGTGGGTGCAGTATTTGCTTTAATTGTATTTGGAATGATTGGAGGAGTAATGGTAAGTGCTTTAGGTGATCCGATAGGATTTACCGGTTTATTTTCTCTTATTTTTATCCTAGGGGGGGTATCTATAGGTGTAGCTCTGATAAAAATGATATTCAAGCTTATAGAGGATTTTTAAAATTAAAAATGGTAAACGACAAAGACACAAACATTGAAAGTTTAAAATCTAAAGTTAAAGAATTTTGTGACAAAAGAGATTGGGACCAATTTCATGACGCAAAGGAACTGTCAATTGCTTTGTCCATTGAGGCTTCTGAGTTGTTAGAACATTTCAGGTGGAAAACAAAGGAAGAAGTAAAAGAAAAAATGAGTAAACCAGAAAAGGTTGAAGAAATTAAAGACGAGATGGCAGATGTTTTATATTTTTTATTAAGAATTGCACAAATGGAGAATATTGATCTTTCTGAAGCATTAGAAAATAAGATGGAGAAAAATGATAAAAAATACCCCGTAGACAAGGCAAGGGGGAGTAATAAAAAATATAACGAGTATTAAAAATGATAGTATACCAAACAACAAAAAAGGGTTTCCTTGAGGATGCTTCAAATGGAATAGAAGATGTTATTCGTTTAAGTGTTAAAGAAAAATTAAACATCGATGTAAAACCAGGAAGTTCAGAATATGAATCTTGGAAAAATTCTCTTGGTAATGCAATGAATCATGTTATGAATACTGACAAAATTCCAGATGATTCAGGCGTAGCTATTGAATATTCCATACCTAGAACAAAAAATAGAGTAGATTTTATTATCACTGGTCAAGATGAAAATGGACAAGAGAAAGTAATAATTATTGAACTTAAACAATGGACAGATATTCATACTACTGAAAAAGATGCAATAGTCTTGACTAGATTTAAACATGGACCCAGTGAAGAACTTCATCCTTCCTATCAGGCGTGGTCATATTCAATGCTTCTTCAGGGATTTAATGCAACGGTTTATGAGGGGAATATGGTGTTGGCGCCTTGTTCATATTTACATAATCATGTAGATAACAACGTAGTTTTAAATTCTTTTTATAAAGACTATCTTGATAAGGCTCCGGCATTTTGTAAGGGAGAAAAAGAAAAACTACAAAACTTTATTGCAAAGTATGTTAAGTATGGCGATAAAAAAAATACAATCTATCGCATAGATAATGGAGAAATAAGGCCCTCTAAAAATCTTGCTGATAGTTTGTCTTCAATGATAAAGGGAAATCAGGAATTTATTATGATTGATGACCAGAAGATTGTTTATGAAACAGCTTTATCTCTCGCCAAAAGATCTAGCGAAAATAATAAAAATGTTTTAATTGTTCAGGGAGGACCCGGCACTGGAAAATCGGTTGTAGCAATTAATTTATTGGTTGCAATTACAAAATTAGGATTGACTACTCAGTATGTTACAAAAAATGCGGCACCAAGAGCGGTTTTTGAGAGCAAATTAACTGGCACACTTAAAAAAACTCAGATTTCTAATATGTTTACGGGCTCTGGTTCCTTTGTAGGATGTAAAAATAATATATTCAATTCACTTATTGTAGATGAAGCACATAGGCTTAATGAAAAATCTGGTATGTTCAAGAATATTGGTGAAAATCAAATAAAAGAAATAATTGAAGCTTCAAAATCTTCTGTATTTTTTATAGATGAAGACCAAAAAGTTACTTGGCAAGACATAGGTAAAAAAGAGGAAATTGAAAAATGGGCTAATAAAAATAACGCCAAGGTACAGACTTTAAAATTAGAGTCTCAATTTCGATGCAATGGCTCTGATGGCTATTTAGCTTGGCTTGACAATACCCTTCAAATAAAAGAAACAGCAAACAAATCCCTAGAGGGTATAAAATACGATTTCAAGATCTTAAGTTCTCCAGAGGAGCTTAGAAATTTGATATTTGAAAAAAATAAAATTAACAATAAGGCACGACTTGTTGCGGGATATTGTTGGAACTGGGTTAGTAAGAACAACAAAGAACTAAAAGATATTATCATGCCAGAATATAATTTCGCAATGAAGTGGAATTTGGCAAGTGAAGGCAATATCTGGATTATTTCTCCGACATCTGTAAACGAGATTGGGTGTATTCACACTTGTCAGGGATTAGAGGTAGACTACATAGGTGTTATTGTAGGTAATGATTTAGTTGTACGTAATGGAAAGTTAATTACTAACCCTAATAAAAGAGCAGTGACAGACAAATCTTTACATGGTTACAAGAAAGAACTAAAGGAGAATCCCGTAGAAGCCAATAAAAAAGCTGATGAAATAATAAAAAATACCTATAGAACCCTTATGACTCGTGGCATGAAAGGGTGTTACGTTTATTTTGTAGATAAGGAAACGGAAGATTATTTTAAATCAAGAATAAAAAAGTAGAAATCCTCCGTTTGACTGGAGCGTCTTGTACAAAGCCAGTGCGGCGATTGAGCACCACAATAGAACGAAGTTCTACTAAAGTATTCTTCTTTCTAAAAGAAGTTAGATGATTATATCTTCTCACCAACATCAAACAACCAGTCTTCGTGTCCGTGAGGAGCCAATATCTGTAATCCTAGTGGTTTTCGATCAATTAGTCCAGCAGGCACGGAAATACCAGGAAGTCCGGCAATATTAACAGGTGTTGTAAAAATATCGTAAGCGTACATTTCTTCAACGGAAATATTTTCTCCGATTTTGTGTGCAGTTCTAGGAACGGTTGGTAAAATAATTAAATCAACTTCAGAGAATATTTTTTCAAATTGTTCTTTGATGTATTGTCTTGCTTTCAAAGCTTCTCTATAATATTTACCACTGTATTCTGCTTTAGTGATTTCGGAGCCACCAAAGATTCTTCTTAAAACTTCTTGACCAGCGGCTTCTTCTATTTTTTTACCAAATCTTCTGCCATCGTATTTTCTAGTAGCAGAGAAGAATTCAACATAAACCATAAGATAGTAGGTTTCAAGGGAAATATCAAGAGGCAAGTGAACCTTCTTAATTTCGTATCCGTGTTTTTTAGCTAGTTCTTGAGTTTTTTCTTCAATTAGTTTTTTAACTTCTGGTTTAGCATATTTTTCAACATCAACTAAACCGATAGTATACTTTCTGCTCTTCAGAGCTGACCTCTGCGAGGCTTTGCTATTTATGTCTTCGAAATTTTTAGTCGTAGTATCAAAATTATCTTGTCCTTTAATTATGTCAAATATTAACTTAGAATCTTCAGCTGTTTTAGTTAGTGGACCTATACAATCAAAACTCATACACATGTCTAATAATCCATATCTAGAAACTGTACCGTAAGTTGGTTTAAGTCCGACAACTCCACAATGAGAGGCAGGATTTCTGATTGAACCACCAGTATCAGAACCTAGGGCGAAATCACATAAATCTGCAGCAACTGCAGCAGCTGAACCAGCCGAACTTCCACCAGGAATTAATTCAGGATTTACTGGATTTTTAGTTGGGCCAAAAGCGCTAGTTTCTCCAGAGCCACCACAAGCGAATTCGTCCATATTTACCATTCCTAAAATGATAGCATCTTCGTCTTTCAATTTTTTAATAACGGTTGCATCGTAGGCGGACGAATATCCTTCTAAAACTTTTGAGGCGCAGTTTGTTTCGAGTCCTTGAACTGAAATATTAGATTTGATAGCAACGCAAAGTCCGGCTAGTTTGCCAACTTCTTTCTTATTCTTAATTCGTAAATCTATTTCTTCGGCTTGCTTTAGAGCCTGGGAATTCAAATGTAGGTAAATATTCAAGTCTTTTTTCTTTTCTATCTCTTTAACAAAATTAGTTACGTTCTGCATAGCAGAAAGCTTTCCAGATTTGATGTCTTTTATTTTTTGTATCATTGTTTTATTCCAACATTAAAACTCTATCTTCTAGTTTTATATGCATTATGGGTGAAGCCTCGTATTCATCTGGTTTTAGTTTGGTGGCGATATATTTGTTATTCTTTATTTGGGCGGCTACATGTACCATGGAGTAAATATTAAAACGAGTTTTGATAAATATATCTTCATATTCTTCTTCTTGTGTTACTTCTTGTAGTATAAAGCTTGCTGCATAATCATCTATGATTTTTATATCAGATCTATCCATATATTCTGTTAACGCATATTTAAGTTTTTTTGTTCTTTTTAGGCATTCTTCTCGTGTGATTATTAATTTGGGTATCATTTTATGTCACCTCTTTCGATTAACATTTTTATATTAGGAGCAACTTCGTATCGTCCTTCTTTTATTTCTTTTATCGGTAGCCATCTAACTTCGTGACCATTGTAGTTGTATGATGTGAATTTTTTTTGTTTTTTAGTTAATTTGGCTTTGTAGTGATGTAAGTCTATATCTTGAGGGTTACCAGTTTTTGGATCATAGTTCAATCTTATTAGTGGCAATTCTTCTATAATTTCTATTTCTAATCCAGTTTCTTCTCCAAATTCACGAAGACAGGTTTGTATTCCGGTTTCGTTTCCTTCTTTTTTACCACCTGGAATTTTGTAGAATGGATCTTTGTTATCTAAAGTAACTAGTAGTTTTTTATCTTCAATAATTATTGGGCCGTGTGCAATGATTTTCATTCGTCCTCATTCATAATTTTAGTTTGTATTTTTTTTGATTCTTTGATGATTACTTTCATTAAGGATTCTACGAAATCTTCTTCTAATGAGGTGTGAAGCTTTCTTTGACCGATTATTTCGTCTTCTCTATTTAGATCTTCTATGAACATATTATTTTCTTTTTTTACTTCAGCTACTTCTTTTGATAATTCCATTCTGTCTTCAAGTAATTCTAAGATTTCATTATCTATTCCGGTTATTTTTTCTCTAAGTTCTTCAAGTTCAAAGCTCATTTTTTCCACTTCCCCGTTTCGGCAATAATTAATTTATCTTCAACTAGCGGGGCATTGTCCATCATTATTTCTTGAAAAGTTTCGTTTGGCTGAGAACCGTTTCCTTCGACTCGCAAGTTTTCTTTTAAGTCGGATTTTGGTTCGGATGTTTCGATTTTCGCAAGCTTTGTAGAGAATTCATCTAAAAGATGTTTAGCGTTTTTTTTGATTTCTTCTTTTTCTTCTTCTGTGACTTTACGCCATGTGTATGCCATAAATTATCTATAGAAATATATTTTATAAGGGTTTAGGTTAATTAGTTAGCATATTTTTGGGGTCAAAAATTGCTTTGGTGTAAGATGGAACATATATTTTGCCGTTGAGTTCTGCGTCTCTTATTCTAGTTCTAAATAAGTGACATGCGCCCATATGATTATATTTTTCTATATTTTTCATTGCCACTTCGCTTGCTTTTTCTAAAAACATTTTTAATTTTTCTTGGTTCGTGGGTGTTGAGTTTGGATTAATTTGGATCATTTCTGGGAAGAGGAGCATGTAGCCAGCTCTGTAACGAGGATTGTTTAGTGCGAATGTCATTTCAAATTCTTCTGCACTCGGCTCTCTTCCGGCATGAGTCCATTTGTATAATTCCATTGTTCGATTTACCCAGGGAATTTCGTTATCATGATAGTGTATCGCATCTACTGGACCAACTGTCCTTTGAATACTAATTAGTTCTGTTTCGAGTAGACTATCTATCATTGCAATATGTGCACCCTCTCGTTTGTGATTACTGATTAATTTTTTATCTTCTTCTTCTAGATCTATTTCTGCGATAAAACACTCAGCAGGTACTCGAGAAAATTCATTTAGAGTTAGTGCTCTTTTGGCTAATCCGCCGCAGTTGTGATCACATTGTCTACACTTTGGGCATGCTTCGAGTGGGCTCATTTTATAGAAAAATATTTACCCTTTTTAAAATTGTGTATATTTAGAATATGTTTAACTATGGTGTTGGTCTGTCTCTAAATAATTAATTTCTTTAATCTGGCGGCTAGATTTTTTAAATCTGTATCATTTCCCCTAGGTCCATCATTTGATGCGATATATCCTTCATATTTTTTAAAATAATCATTATTTTTACTATGGACTTGTCGCCATTCTCCCTTTTTCATGTATTCTGTTCCATGAAGAGGAACTAATTTTATGTGCGCATGGTCTATGCCTGTTCCTTCCATAATTAATCCCACTCTTCCAACGTCATCGAATGCTTTTATTAAGAGTTCAGAAATTTTTTTTGCTTCAATTACAAAATCCTTTAAATCTTCATTCGACATTTGAAGAACGTCGCTTGCATAATGTTTTTTTGGTATTAATACTGCAAACCCTTCTGTGTTTGGAAAGGGAGATAGCCATGCTACATATTTTTTGTTTTCCCAAAATTTTCCATTACCAAGTGGTTCGATTTTTCCAGAAGCAATCTCACAGAAAATGCATTTTCCATCATTAGTTTTAGAATTATATTCTACCATATTAAGGTGTTAATCTGTCTCTGTCTCTTGGGAAAAGAACTGCTTCACGAATGTTTTTGATTCCTAGAACTAGCATTGTTAATCTTTCAAGTCCCAATCCCCAACCTGCATGTGGTGGAGCTCCATATCTGAATGAATCAATATAGTCTTTGAAATCTTCTGGTTTCAGTCCTTTTGCTTTTAGTCTTTCAATTAATAATTCTGGTAGATGGATTCTTTGTCCCCCGGAAGTAATTTCCATCCCCTTGTAAATTGCGTCGAAACCATTTGCAAGTTTTGCGTTTGGATTTTCGTTTTGTGGCATGATATAAAATGGTTTTCCGGAGAGTGGCCATTCATTAACAAAAACAATTGTGTCTGGATATAATTCTCCCAATTTTTCTTCTACTTCTCCAGTTAAGTCATCTGATCCCATATGGATTTTTTCTTTTTTCATTATTTCCGTAACTTCTGCGAATGTCAAATATTTAATTTCTGGAACTTTTGGTTGAACTTCTAATATTTTTAATTCTTTTGGATTTAATTCTAATATTTTTTTAATAATATATTGAACGGTTTCTCCCATGATAGCCATAACTGTTTTATCATCTGCGAAAGCCATTTCGAAATCCATTTGTCTGCATTCGTTTAGATGTCTAACCGTGTTGTGTTTTTCTGCTCTCCAAACTGTGAAGATTGTGAAAACTTTTTCCATAGAACATGCAAGCATTTGTTTGTAAAGTTGACAAGATTGGGATAGGAATGCTTCTTTTTCGAAATATTTTACTTTGAAAACATCAGTTCCGCCTTCGCTAGACGCACCGATTAAACTTGGGAATGCTGCTTCTAGTGCTTTTTGCTGGTTAATCATATATTCTCTAAACGCAGTCATTATAGTAGATTGTATTTTAAAGATTGCCTGTGTTTTTTCTCTATGTAAATCTAAGAATCTATAGTCTAATCTTATAGGTAATTCGGTTTTGGAATAATCCGAAACGTCAATTGGTAGAGTTAAGTCTGCTTTTGCTAGAACGGTTATTGTTTCTGGGTTGATTTCTTTTCCGCCGGGTGCTTGTTTGCAGTCTTTTATGGTTCCGATTACTTCTACAACGGATTCTCTAGAAACATCTTTTAGAGTATTAAACACATCCTCTTTTGTTTCTCCAGAGATTCCAGTTATTTGAACTCGCCCGGTGATATCTCTAAGAATAATAAATCTAACTTTCCGCAAATCTCTTACTTCGTGAACCCAACCTTTAAGACAGATTTTTTCTCCAGCTGGTTTTGCGAATAAATCTTGAACGTATGTTCTTTCCATAATTTGTTTAGATTTATGAGGTTTTTAAGGATTATGCTATTAGTTTCAAATAGATTTAATAACTTAAACGGAGATATATAGCTATGAAAAAGTCACTAGTTTTGTGGATTTTGGCTACAATATTTGTTGTTTTATTAATGACTAGTTTTTTGTTTCATCTTTTCTTTATTAATTATATCCGTGGTGGTATTGGTCCAGTTACGGATTTAGAAAAAGAGAAAGCGTTTGGCATTCTTAATGAAAGTTTAGATTTGGCTGGGTATGAAATAGAATTTTTACATAGTTATAATCGTGGCAAAAATCAGTTTGTGCAGGTTGATTTAATTAATGGTACATCTAAAAAACCATGTTTGGTTGACTTAGGGAGAAGTAAGGTTTTGAAAAAATGAAATCGAGATGGAAGGTTTTGATACTGTTTTTTTTCTTAGTTGTTTCTCTATCTATGGCTATTTTGTCTGGCTATTTTGGCTTGAATCTAAGCGGACTAGAAACCCTTATATCTCTGAATAAAGTTTTGGCGGGAATAATTTATGCTTTAGTTTTTGTAACGTTAATAGCGTTTTCGTTTTCAATTAGTGTATTGGAAGTTTTTGGGTTGTTTTTGTTCCCGGCGTATGTAGTTGTTTTATGCGCGGTTATAGGAGTTTTGGGTGGGGCGATTATTGATTTTTTTATAGCAAGAAAACTTGGAAAAAATTGTGTTAAAGAATATTTAAATAGGCGTGGCGGAATGATTGAGAGATTTGATGAAGTTTTAGAGAAAGATACATTTAAGACAATTTTAATATTGAGTGCGATCTTTTTTGTCCCACCTTTATTACCAAATTTTCTTGGAGGAATTATGAATATCAATTTTAAGAAATATGTGATAGCGATTTTTGTTGGTAATTTGCCGAATGTGGCGTTTATGATTTATTTATTGAATGGATTATTATATTCTAATATTATTCAAGTTTATATTGGAGTTGCTGGGATAGCTATAGTATCATTAACTGCTTTATATTTTTATACTGGAGAGATAAAGGGATTGTTAAAAATTGGGTTTCCGTGGTTGTTTAGAAAAAAGTAAAGAGCGTTTTTAATACTCTTAGAAAGAATTATAAACACGTTGCTGTTGTGTTTTTTATGATTAGAAAAAAACTTGTTTTAATATTTGTTTTAATAGTTATTGCTTTTATTGGGGTATTTTATTTTACGAACATATTTAGTAATATTACGGGTAATGCAATTTCAAGCAATGATGGAATTTGGCTGAAAGCTAATTTTCATACACATAGTAATTATTATTTTACTCCAACATTTTTAAGCTATAGTACAGACGATGGGGAGGAGTCTCCGTTGACCATGATGAATGAATACAAAAATCAAGGATATGACGTTATAGCGTTGTCTGCCCACTATGGGATAGTTCCAACTTCAAATTGTCCATCTGGTATGATTTGTATACCTGCCGAAGAATGCAGTAGCTTTAGTAATCCATATAACAGGGATATAATAAGGCTAAATGTTGATTCTAGTCTGGCTCAAAAATATAAGGCCGATGGTGTAACTTCTGGTGAAATAAGAGAAGCCTGTGTAGATTCGATTGATTCGAATAGCATTTCTATTATTGCACATCCAAATTCGGCATATAGTGCTTGGTCAGATGCAGACCTGAATAGATGTTACAATAACACGGCACATATAGAAGTTTGTAACGGATTAGTTGCGAGTGGCAGAGGTGGGTATGCAGAAAGCATTTGGAGCTCTATGCTAAAAACTGGTAAGAAAGTTTTTGCCGTTGGAGCAGACGATGCTCATAATCTAGGAAGAGTGGGAACGTGTTGGAATAAAATAAGTGTTCAATACCTTAGTCTAAATTCAGTAATGAATTCTTTAAAAGATGGTAACTATTATGTCTCTACTGGTCCCAATATGGATTCTAATCCATTTAAAATTTTATGTAATGGTACAAATTATTTGAATATGGGGCAGACTGCTAAATGCTCCAATATATCGATTAGTGGAACAATTGTTGGAGAAACCAATAAAAAAATTACAGATGTATCCTTATATGTAGGAGACAAAAGGGGTAATGAGGTTCAAATATCTCTTTGTTCTAGTCCATGGTATTCTTGTTCTTTCAGCTATTTCGAGGAAGTAGACAATGATAAATACTATAGAATTGTTGCACATCAAGAAGATATGTTAGACAATCCTAATGTTCCGAGTGAGGAACAACCAAAGACATTATGGAGTAATCCTATTTGGATAGATTCCACGGTGCCGCATATAGTTCCATTGTTTAGACTATGGAATCCAACTACAAAAGATCATATGTATACCACCTCAGAATCAAACAAGGCCTCTAATTTGGATGGAGGGTATGCAGATCAAGGTTTCGAGGGATATGTTTATCAATCGATTCCAACTTGCACCTCTCTCGTCTACTCCCCATGGAAAGATTGTAATTCTTCAGCCCTACAATCTAGAACAATAACTTCACAATCTCCTTCTGGATGTACTGGCGGAACACCAGATATTCTACTTAGACAATGTTCTCCACCATGTTTAGAATCTAATTGGCAATCATCTATAGCGCCAACTCCTTGCCCATCTTCTGGGCAACAAACAAAAACTTGGAATAAAATTGGAACTTGTGATGTTTCTATTAGTGGCTCTATAAATCATCCATCTTCTGAAACAATCTCTTGTGCTTATGTCCCGCCTCAATGTACAGAAGGAGATTGGTCTTATTCTGTTTTTCCAACATTGTGCCCATCTTCTGGGCAACAAACAAAAACTTGGAACAAAATAAGTGACTGCTCTGGAGGTATGTCTCATTCAACAGAAACAATTTCTTGTATATATAATGCACCAATATGTACAAGCTTTGATTATTCGGAATGGACAAGTTGCTCAGAGTCAAATACCCAGTCAAGAACAATTCTTAATTATACACCAGAAAATTGTCAAGCTGGGAACCCCGTTCTAAGTCAAAACTGTACATATAATGCCCCAGAATGTAATTATACTTACTCAAATTGGAGTGAATGTTTATCGAATGGTGTTAAGAATAGAACACTGCTTAATTCTTCGAATTCTTGCCAGGGGAATCCAATATTGATTGAATCTTGTGAGTATACCAGTGGTGCTGTTTCTGGCGGTGGACATCATTCTAGTTCTGGTTCTAGCAGTAGATCCAATAACGACGTTGAAACTACTACGAATGAAGGAGTGAGTAGTACGGATAACAAACCAAATCCAGTCTTAACAATAGAAGCAACCGATTATAAGCCAAGTAGTTTCCCATTACTTAAGAGATGGTTTTGTAAATTTTTTAATTTATTTAGAGAAGATAAGGAATGTTATTTCTAATAGGTAATTGAATGATTTATTTCATTATTTTATTTATCGTTTCCATAACTTCTTTGCCATTAATTCTTCCCTTAAACTTTGCCATAATTAAGCCCATGTAGGCGTTGGAAGAAAGTTCTGGTTTTTCTTTTATTAGATTTTTAATTTCTTGAGTTAAATCTATTTTTTCTTTTGTTAGTGCGCTTTCTATTTTTTCTCCTTCGTATACTTTTTGTAACACTATTTTTACGTCGTTTTCAGAAATTTTGTTTTGTTCTATAGCTTTTAATACAGATTCAATTATGTTGGTATTAATTTTGAATTCGACACTATTGATTGGAACGCTTTTTTTAGAAGCGATTTCTTTAGGGAAAACTGTTAGACACTTTGCTATTAATTGAGAATTTTTAGAGATGGTTGTAAGATATCTGAATTCTTCTAGTTTGTCTTGTTTTAAAATATTTTTTACAAGTTCTTCGTTTAGTCCGAATTCTTCTAGGAAGCTTTTGTTTTCAGAGATTAATTTAGGAAGATTTGCTTTAGTATTGTCCATTGTTTCCCTGGATATTTTTAATAATTTAATATCTGTTTCAGGATACATTCTTGCCTCTCCTGGCATGGGTCTTAGAAAAGAGGTTGTTCCATCTTCGTTTGCTTTTCTTACTTCTTTGGTGGATGCTTTTTCTATTTGAGTTTTTGCTCTTTGTATCGCAGCTTGAATTGCTAGTTTGGCTTTTTGTTCTTCATCAACAATTATAATGAAAGCATCATCTTTTCTAATTTCTAATATATTTTTAATCTCCTCAATCTCTTTCTCTGAAAAGCTATACTTGTTTAAGTTTTCATCTGAGTGTATCATACCACCAACTCCATGCATTTTGGCGTGTTCGGATAATTCGGTTCCAAATCTTTTTTTTTCTGAAATTTCAATTCCTAATATTTTGTTAAATTTCTCTAATTTAGCACTGAATGCTTTTGACCCGTTATCTAAAGAAGATTTTACAAATTTACATGTTGTGTTTTTTAAAATATCAGTTAGGTCTTTTATTTCTTCGGAAACTTTAGCTCCTTTTAACTTTTCATGTATTTCAATTAATTTTTGTTGTCTAATCATTTCCATTTCTACAGTTTTGATCATGGATTTTGGATCCTGGAATCCCTTTATTTCGACTCTCTCTGCCCCTTTTGTAGAAATGTTAACATCTTGTCTAATGGTACCAAGTCCTCTTTTAACTTTACAGGAACGAAGAATTTCTCCAATTTTTAGAGCAGCTTCTTTTATTTGTTCTGGACTTTTCAAATCGGGTTTTGTGGTAATTTCAACTAAAGGAATTCCAAGTCTGTCTAATCTAAAAGTATTTTTATTTTTTTCATGAGATACAATTCTTGCTGCGTCTTCTTCTAGTGCAATTGTTTCTATTCCAACTTGCCCTTCGGATGTTTCAATAAAACCATCGTGTGCAATCAAAACTGTTCTTTGAAATCCAGAGGTATTAGAGCCGTCAATTACTGTTTTTCTCATAACTTGTGTGGTTGGGAAAATTTTGCAGTTCATTAGAAGAGCGATTTGTAAAGCAATTGTTAAAGATTCTTGGTTTATGTCGTGTGGAGGTTCTTCATCAAGCTCAACTAAACAATTCGTGTCATAAACTTCGTAGATGAACGTTTTATTTTTTAATTTTTCATGGGCAGCTGCGGTATCAATTTTTCCAGTTTCTCCAACTACGGGATTTAGTTTTCTTTCGATTCTAAATTTTGGTTCATCGTTTCTTAATTGAGATGGACAGTTACAAAAAAGCTTATTTGTGTCTAGTTGTTGATGAATTTCCAGTCCCGCTTTTAGTCCTAATGATTTTTCTTCCATGTTATTTTATGTTTGTAGTTGTTTATAAATATTGTTTAGATTTAAATAAATTTAAAAGACGTGGAAATATAGATTTGTCATGGACCCAGAGAAAGAGGAGAGATTAAAAGAAGAAGCGAGGGAAATTACTATAAAAGAGGGTTCTGCTTATGCAGTTAGTGATGGCTTGGGTATAAGGGGAGTTACTCCATATTTATTGGCAATAGGAAAGAATAGTTCAAATATTAATTTATATATTGGTTTATTGAGTTCGTTGCCTTCTTTGCTTGGGAATTTTATTCAATTGTTGTCTGCGAGACTTATTGAGAAATATAGTAGAAAAAAAATTGTTTTTCTGAGTGTTTTTTTTCAGGCGATTGTGTGGTTGGCGATGCTTATACCGGGGATTCTTTATTTTTATTTGGGTTCGAGTTCAGATTATTCTGCGATGCTTGTCGTAATAATTTATACATTATTGGCAGTTGCTGGTTCGTCGGCTGGCCCAGCATGGAATTCTTGGATGGGCGCGATTGCTCCGGCTCCGAATAAGCGGGCTTCATTTTTTGGTAGAAGGAATAAGCAAATTGGTGCGATATCATTAGTGTTCGGACTTATAGGTAGTTTTATTTTAGATTATTTTCAGAAAACTCATATTTTTGTCGCATTCATAATTTTATTTGGAGTATCTTTTATCTTTAGATTGCGTTCTGCATATTATTTTAAAAAAGAGTATGAACCGAAATTAGAATTAAAAAGTGATTATTATTTTAGCTTTTTTTCCTTCATTAAAAAAATGCATTCTAATAATTTTGGTAAGTTTACATTATTTGTTGCCATGTTTAGTGGTGCGGTTGCAATTGCATCTCCATTTTTTGCGGTATATATGTTGACTGATTTGCAATTAAGTTATACGTTTTATATGATTATTACATTAGCTGCTTCTTTAGCATCACTTTTGAGTATGCCGTTATGGGGAAAAATAATTGATAATTTTGGAATGGTTAAGGTTATGAAGTTTACTGGATTGTTTGCTGCACTATCTCCATTGTTTTGGTTGCCATCTTTATTATTTACGAATCTAAATAATGTATTGTTCTTTTTGGTTTTTGTGGAATTATTTTCTGGTTTCGTTTGGGGCGGATTTAATCTGGCTATAAGTAATTTTATATTTAGCGCCGTTACAAAAGAGAGAATCGGTATATGTACTTCGTATTATAGTTTAATAATATCTGTGTTTGTTTTCTTCTCTGCTTTAGCTGGTGGATATCTTGCATCAATTGATTATGGACTTGCCATACCTTCAGTTTTTATTGTCTTTATAGTGTCAGCATTTTTTAGATTGGCAATTTATTTTTCTGCTTTACCAAAAATACATGAAGTTGGAGAGTTTATTGATGGAAGTGTTAATTCTGAAATAAAAAAGAGTTTATCAGAAGAAAGGAAACATATAGAGGCAAGATTAAGACACGTGATTAATCTTAGATTTTCTAGGCCCAAGGGCGTTCAATAACATTTAAATAATGTTTATTGTATCTAATTAAGTAATTAGTTATTTTTTAAGTAAATTACAAATGGAGGTAAAAATGAAAGCAGAAACTAAAGAGGTTAAAAAAGTAAACGTTTATTCTGTTGCTAAAATAATTGCTATATTTGGAATTGTCATGGGACTACTTTATGGAATTCAAGTTGGAATTACATCGATGAGTAATCCATTGACTTTTGCAGAGGCAACTAGTTACGCAACACAGGATGCTACAATTGCGGTTACAGCATATTCTATTGCATTAGGATGGTGGATGTTAATTATCGGCCCAGCTTTATATGCAGTAATTTATTTCATATCTGGCTTGATTATGGGTTTATTATATAACTTATTTTCAAAATATGTTGGTGGAGTAAAGGTAGTATTAAACTAATAATATAATTTATTTTTTTATTTTTTTATTACAATAGAACAGAGTGGGTGGTTTAGTCTCACTAAGTATATGTATTTTAATTTGTGAGACATTCGTGTGTGCATCAGTTTTTTGATAGCAATATTTAAATAGAGGAGGGTTCTGATTTGTTTATGCAAAAAAGAGGTATATCTGCAGTTGTTGCAACGGTTTTACTTGTTATGATTACTGTGGCAGCGATTGGAATTATTTGGGTTGCGATTGTTCCGATGATAAAAGATAATTTGTCTTCTATAGATATCGAAGAAGGAACTTTCAAAATTGAGTCAGTGTGTTATCAGGAAAGTTCGCAAACTTTAACATTGTATGTAAATAGACCACTGGGAAAATCCGAGGGAATGAACTTTTCTGGCATGACTATAATATATTCTGTGAATGGTAAGTCTTCTTCTTGGACAAATAATATATCTTTATTAGAAGGAAGTACAAAAGAATATACTGTTCCGTTTGTGTCTAGTAAACCGACAAATGTTAAGATTTCTCCGATTGTTTTATCTGGTGGAAAACAAAAGATAGGTTCTGTGACAGATTATACTAATAGTGTAAGTTCGGCAATTGGTTGTATAAGAACTGGAGAGACTGCTTCTGGGTTTGTTGATGCGGAAGGAAGTATGGGAGTGAAAGGTCCATCTGATCCAAAAAATCCTCCATCGGAATTGCTTGATTAATATTGTAAATATTTATAAATACTACTTATATAATTTATTTATGATTAGTAAAAGAGTTTGGATGTTTTTATTATTAGGATTATTTATTATTCCAAGTGTTATTTCTACGGGTATAAAAATAATACCGCCAGTTTGCGGTAATGAAAAAGTAGAGGGGTGGTGCAATAATGT
>Ga0172378_10002375_pt1 | contig 17645 bp, 11 predicted proteins | sample GrowelOW332metaG_FD_119755 | JGI IMG/M metagenome (GOLD analysis project Ga0172378, IMG submission 119755) | Groundwater microbial communities from an aquifer near a municipal landfill in Southern Ontario, Canada - Pumphouse #3_1 metaG | ecosystem: Environmental > Aquatic > Deep subsurface >... | reverse complement strand
TCATCAAAGCCTTGTTGCAAAGGTAGAAACTTCTGTTGCCAACCCAAATGCCATTTGCCCACAATACCACTCACGTAGCCTTGTGGTTTAAGAATTTCAGGAATAATCTCCTCTTCAGGATTTAGCCCAATCTGGTCATACGGCATTAAAGCCCCTTTGATACTTACCCGATTCGGATAGCAGCCCGTCATTAATCCAGCCCGTGAAGCACTACTGACGGCTTCAGGAGAATAATAATGCGTAAAGAACGTTCCTTCAGTACATAATTGATCAATATGAGGTGTCGAATACCCCGTAGCGCCAGTGATGGAGATATCACCATACCCCATATCATCAACATAAATGAAGACAATATTCGGCTTTTTTTCAGCATGTATAGCAGAAATGGACAATAGGCCACTCGCTATAATTAAACTTGTTTTTATATTTTTCATGATACTAAATTAAGTCATTATCAAGAAGAGAAGAATTCTAATCAATTCTTCTCTTCCCTTTTAAAAATACAATTCGTATTTGTAAGCTTACCAATAATATTGATCCGCCATCTGACGCATCACAGGATATTGATCATCTTCATCTCCATACTGTTTTTTGAGTTCAATCAATTTCATTTTTAATTCATTGATCAAGGATTTATTAGCAGGATCAGTATAGAGGTTGTGCATTTCGTTAGGATCGGTCTTTAAATCATACAATTCCCATTCAGCCGGGATATTCCAATCGCTACGAGCTCCACTTTTCTTCAAATTTTTACCATAATAGTAAACCAATTTATAGCGTTGCGTGCGAATACCATAATTCGCCATGACATGGTGAGAAGGATCATTGTGCATCCAATAGCGATAATACATTGCTTTTCGCCAATTCGCAGGGGTACAACCCTCCACATTGGTACGGAAGCTTTCACCTTGCATCTGAGAAGGCTTAGCGATACCCGCATAGTCAAGGAATAGGGGTGCATAATCAATGTTAAGTACAATATCTTTATTCACCGTACCCGCTTTAATCTCTTTCGGATAGCGAATTAAGAAAGGCGCACGTAGACATTCTTCATACATCAATCGCTTATCAAACCAGCCATGTTCTCCTAAGAAAAACCCTTGGTCACCCGTATAAATAACGACCGTATTCTTTGTTAATCCATTTTCATCCAGATAATCCAAGATTTTACCTACATTTTCATCGACTCCTGCCACACAACGCAGATAATCTTTAATGTAAAATTGGTAAGCCCATTCCCGTTGTTCGTCACGAGTCATACCCGCAGGTATAGGTCGTTTCACATCTGTTGGGGTTAGATCCTCCATACGGAGTCGCAAACTATCGGCGTATTGACCTTTCCCTACATATGTGTCTAATAGATTCGCAGGCATAGGCATCTTGGTGTCTTTCCATTTATCCTTAAAGCGATCCGCACAAATCCAATTGCGATGAGGAGCTTTAAAATGACACATCAAAAAGAAAGGCTTTGAAGGATTCCTATTTTTGATAAAATTAAGCGCTTGTCCCGCAATAATATCGGTCGAATGGCCTGGATAGACTTTCTTATTCTTGGCTGGAAGACGAGGATTATTTCCCCACATTCCTTTTTCAATAAGCTCCGGATTATGGTAACGTCCTTGTCCAGGTAACACATTATACCAATCAAAACCCGTTGGTTCGGCATGCAAATGCCATTTACCTACCATAGCCGTTTGATACCCCGCAGCCTGTAAATATTTGGCCACATTGGGATGTCCAGGATCTAGTTGATCAGCCAACGTATAAACATGATTCTTTTGACTGTATTGCCCCGTAATAATAGCCCCTCGACTCGGAGTACTAATGGAATTGGTTACAAAGCAATTTTCCATTAAAGCCCCTTCGTTAGCTAATCGATCAATATTAGGCGTAGGAGCCACATCAGCCAAAATACTATGGTAAGCACTGACGGCTTGTGACGTGTGATCGTCAGACATAATAAAAAGAATGTTGGGGCGATCTTCCGTAGCTGCAAAAGCGAGTGGGGTTAGGGTAAAGCATCCCATCGTTAAACAGCCCGTTTGTAAAAGCGTATATTTCATTAAACGTAAGGTTTTAATTAACAGCGACCAGATGAAGAACACAACTTTCATATGGGAAATAGAAATTGATAGGAATCCCTACTTTCATTAAATAATCACCCGTGAATGTTTTACCATCACCAGCGAAATAACCTCTTTTGGCTTTATTCAATTCTTCTATACGATAGGTCTTATTCGGATCAAGTCCTCTTAATTTAGAACATAAATGGGTTTCACGCCCTTGTGTCTTTAAATTATACGTAAAATAAGCCGATTCTTTTTTATCTTTTGATACATACAGAATAGAATACCAACTTCCGTCATTATCATACGGTGAGATGAGACGATATAAATCCCCTTTCATTACGATCGGACGAAGAATCTCTTTGTAAGTTTTAAGAGCCGCTTTAGCAAAAGGTAATTCTTGTGCCGGAATATCTTTTGGTTGTAATTCCATGCCTAGACGTCCCGTTGAAGCAACATCAAAACGAAACTTCAGGGGCAGTACCATTCCTGTTTGATGATTGGGAGCCGTAGAGACATGAGACGCCGTAGCCATCGCAGGGAAAAACGTATTGGTACCATATTGAATAAAGATACGATCCAACGCATTGGTGTTATCGCTAGCCCAGAACTCATCATGATATTTCATAGCCCCAAAGTCAACACGACCGCCACCAGATGAACAATCTTGAATGATTACATCGGGATAATTCTCACGAATACGTTGATAAACTGAATAAAGACCTTGCGTATAATCGTACCAGAAATGAGTTTGTTTGTCAGCTGGCAAATACGTAGAACCTACATTGTCGACGTGACGATTGGCATCCCATTTGATATACGAAATATTAGAAGACATTTTCATGACCTCGTCAAATACCGAATATACATAGTCTTGTACTTTTGGATTACTTAAGTCAAGCAACCATTGATTCCGCTGTTGATATTTCTCACGTTTGCCGCTCTGTACAATCCAGTCCGGATGATTTTCAGCCAATTCACTTTTAGGATTAACCATTTCGGGTTCAATCCAAATCCCAAATTTAACGCCTTTGTTCACCGCATAATCAGCTAAATCACCAATGCCTTTAGGAAGTTTCTTATGATTTACTTGCCAGTCGCCTAGTCCTGCTTTATCGTTGTTGCGAGGATATTTGTTACCAAACCAACCATCATCTAACACGAACATCTCAACACCCATACTAGCGGCATCATCGATGAGACCCTTAATTGATTTTTCATCAAACGAGAAGTAAACGCCTTCCCAGCTATTCAAGACCGTAGGGTTTAATTCTGATCCGTGCGTCATGCCATACTCCCTTGCCCAATTGTGGAAGTTGCGAGAGATTTGTCCCTTACCACAATCGCTATACGATAAAATCATTTTAGGCGTAGCAAACGTTTCGCCTTTTTCTAACTTGATGGTAGAAGCAAACGGATTGATACCACTTACGATATTCATACGTCCCGATTCATCTTCTTGAAAAGAAAGCGTATAATTACCAGACCAAGCTAAAGCACCCCCATAGACTTCACCTTCATTTTCCTGCGCATTATGATTCAAAGCAAGCAAGAAAGAAGGATTATCTGTCTGTGTAGTACGTACTCCTTTCAACGATTCAATTTTTTTGATGCCATGTGTCAGCTGTTCTTCTTCCATCATAAACTCATGTGCCCATGAACCATGAAAGTGGGTTAAGTAATACTGATTCGCATAAATAGGTAAAAACGAAGAAGCGACTTGTTCTACCGCTACTTGACCTTTTTCATTATTTTCTAAGGTTACATATTGCGTAATAACATCTTGATCAAAATAAGCCGTATAATGAATATTTACGACAAAATCATACAGCAAATCTTTCATTTTGATGATCGTTTCACTTACATTATTATCCAGGCTTTTATGTTCTACACTTTGAAAGCCTAATTCCGTAGTAAGCAGCCCATCGATATGGGTTAGTTTGAGGGCTGGATTGATATTTACTCGGCCTCCGTAAGCAGGGTAAGCACTGATTTCACCTTGGGCATTGAGTCCTTGGGTAAAACTATCTCCCGCATTCAATTGGTCACCCCAATAGAGAAAACGCAAATCTTTGTTGGGTGAGGATTGAATAACCATGACCGTATTTTGGGTCTTAATTTGGATCAGTTGATCGGTAGCACTAAAGCCTAAGCTAGGTAATAAAACGAGTAGACAAAGGATCCATCGAAAAATGTGTTTCATTTTTTTTTTATTAAAGGTTGATACAAAATTTGTAGTTGCAAATATAGTAAATAAATATAGAAGAGAGTTAAGCGACAATGATAAAATGAAGAACTAGCCCTATCTTTGCTTCATGGACAAAGATAAAAATAGTATTCTTTCTCCTGTACACGAAGTCCTCCGTCAACAGCGGGCTTTGCGTATGGAGATCGCATACGAACGAGAAACCTATAAAACCCAGACCGAAAAAGCCGGAGTCGAACGTTTGGTACAACGAGGGGATTGTTGGTGGCCAATATCCTTAGGTCGAAGTTATTACAACGCTATGAATCAGTTTGTCGTAGAAGTAAATAGAGAAAACAATACCGAAATAGATTATCATTTCGAACCCGGCAAGTCCGTTCGTTTCTTTACACAAAAAGCAGGTAATACCATCAGTTACGTTTCTTTTCCTTCACATATCACGTTCGTTCACGAAGGACTAATGGTGGTAACGATACCAGGAATAGAAGCTTTACAGACGCTACTGAAAACCTCTTTTGGCCTTCAACTTTTCTTTGATGAGACCAGTTATACCGCAATGCTGGGTGCTCTTGACCGTTTACAAGAAGCAAAAGGCAATCGTTTAGCTTCTCTACGAGATATCACCTATGGCTTGTTACCCTTCCATCAGCGATCGCTTCCTGCACTTCGTTTCTCTTGGCTTAACACGATCCAAGAAAGCGCCGTGAATCATGTTTTAGCGGCACAAGATGTAGCCATTGTACACGGACCTCCAGGTACTGGAAAAACGACAACCTTAGTCGAAGCTATTTATGAAACCTTACGGCGTGAAAGTCAAGTGATGGTCTGTGCCCAAAGCAATATGGCTGTTGATTGGATTGCGGAAAAGTTGGTCGATAGAGGCGTTGCCGTGTTGCGTATCGGTAATCCTGTGCGGGTAAATGATAAAATGCTTGCCTTCACCTACGAACGGCGATTTGAAGCGCATGCGTCCTATCCCGAGCTTTGGAACATACGAAGACGTATCCGTCAGGTCCAAACCTCTATGAGACAACAACAAGGGCATAAGGATGGCTTGCGTAACCTGATTTCTAAATTAAAGGAACGAGCGATGGAACTGGAAGTAGCGATTAATGAATCACTCTTTCTTGAAGCCCGTGTAATTGCGTGTACACTCATAGGCGCTGATCATCGCATTTTAGTAGGAAAGCATTTCTCCTCCTTATTTATCGATGAAGCCGCACAAGCTCTTGAAGCCGCTTGTTGGGTAGCCATCGCCAAAGCCGATCGTTTTATATTGGCCGGTGATCACCACCAATTACCCCCTACCATTAAAAATCGAGAAGCCGCTCGTGAAGGGTTAGATCAAACCTTAATGGATCGTATGGTACATACGTGCAAAGCGATGGTTTCTTTATTAATGATCCAATATCGCATGCGACCCGAGATTATGGGTTTTCCTTCGCAATGGTTTTATCATAATGCTCTGCGTGCTGCCCCCGAAGCGAGTGAACGTAGGATTGCCTTTGATGAAGATCCGCTCGTTTGGATTGACACCACGAATGTCGAAGAAGCTAAGGAGCAACAGGATCGTTCGAGTAGTCGTATCAATAGGACAGAAGCTCAATTGACGATTCAAGAACTCAAAAAATATATTCAGTCTATCGGACGAAAACGTGTATCGGACGAACGATTAGACTTTGGTTTAATCAGTCCATATCGAGCACAAGTGCGGTATTTACGAGATTTGATAAAAAAAGAAAGTTATTTCAAACCGATCCATTCAGCTTTTACCGTACAGACCGTAGATGGCTTTCAAGGGCAGGAGCGAGATATTATTTTTATCAGTATTGTACGATCTAATGCGGAAGGACAAATCGGATTCTTGCGAGACTATAGACGTATGAATGTAGCGATGACACGGGCTCGTCTTAAATTTGTTTTTATAGGCGATGCGTCAACGCTTTGTAAGGATAGATTTTATGCTGAATTTTATCAATATGTCAAAAAAACGGGGAGGGTCGTAAATTCTTCTTATATTTGTGACACGAAAATTAATAAGCAATAAGATGAGATATAAAATGATGTTGGTGGCCTTAGATGGTTCAACTTTGTCAAATAAAGAAGGAGAACTATCAGACCTTACAATAAAAAATTTACAAAAAGCTCAACAAAAGGGACTGACGCTAGTCTTGGTAGGATCACAAACGATCAAAGAAATGGAACCCATTGCTCTGCAATTAGGGATGAATAAATATGGGGGCATACTTGCAGCTCATCAAGGACGCAAGATTGTAAAATGTGATACCCAATTAGATCTGTTGGAAGAAATTCCAATGGGAATGCCTTATCATCGTGCCAATCGTATTCCTACCTTATTAAAATTATTAAACGTCTTTCCTGCTGAAGTGATCGGTGTCGGTTGTAATGCCAATTCGCTTCCCCTCATGGAAATGTCAGGATTGGGAGTAGCTATGGCGAATGCTGACGAATGCATAAAAGCGTGTGCGGATTATGTGACGTTGTCGAATGAAAAAGAGGGTATTTCGCACTTATTACAAAAATATGTTTTCAGTAATACCTTTACCCCAGCGTCCCTTGAACAACTTAATGCTGGTTTTGAAAAGACCTTAATGAGTAGTTTGGGGATAACCATTACCGCTGTGACCGATATCCAAGTAAAGGGCGAAATGATTGTTGACGAACGAAACCGTCAACCGTTTGGCATCTTGCACGGTGGGGCAACCTTAGCCTTTGGCGAAACGTTGGCAGGAATAGGCTCTCGTTTTCTCTGTCGGGATGGAGAGATGGCTGTCGGCATGCAAGTAAGCGGCAATCATATTTCTTCCGCTATAGTAGGGGATACCGTGACGGGTATAGCGATGTTATTACACCGTGGTCGTTCTACCCATATATGGAACATCGATGTATTCACATCTCATGATAAATTAGTATCTAGCATACGGGTAATCAATAGCATTTTGAAGCGAAGATAAGCATGAGTGAGAACGGAAAAGAAGTAGCTGAAAGATTAGTCAAACAAAAGAAATCTTTTGCCTTTTGGCGCGAACCGAATACGAAAAAAATACATTTTGTTACCAGTCGAGATGGGCAAGTCGAAACCTTGTCTAAAGTCCTTGATTTAAATACGAAGGAAGGCTTTATCTTTGCCCCTTTTTCTCCTCAATCCAAATGCCCTATATTATGTTTATCCATAGACATAAAAAAAACTTTTTCATTGGCTGATTTTCCAGCGGTACGTACGTATGCGCATGCTTTTCCAGCAGATAAAGAACGGACACAAGCCCGTAGAGCTCTTTATGCAAACGATTTTACTTGTTTTATGGACGCTTTGCGCCAAGGAGAATTAGAAAAAGTAGTGTTAGCCAGAAAGCAAGAATGCCCGTTACCTTCTTCTTTTTCTGCGATGGATACCTTTGTGCGAGCCTTGCACGTTTATCCCTCTTCGTATGTATATTTCTTTTATTCACCCTTAATCGGGGTGTGGATAGGTTCTACACCAGAAACCTTACTGGCCGGGAAAGCCAATCAATGGCGAACCATGGCTTTGGCTGGAACGCTTCGAGTAGAAGGAGAGAAGGCACCCCTATGGGATGTAAAAAACACAAAAGAGCAAGGGATTGTAGCCGATTATATAGCGAAGAGTTTATCCCGTTTTGGAGCATTAGCGTTGCAACGTCAAAAGACCGAGACCGTTAGAGCAGGCGCTTTGTTTCATTTACGTTCGCTTTTTCACTTTGTTTTACCTCCGGATAGAGGCGTAGGAGATTTATTAGCTTTGCTTCATCCCACACCAGCGGTTTCAGGTTTTCCTAAAGAAGAAGCGATCCGGTTTATTTTAGCCAAAGAAGCTTTAGATCGAACCTATTATGCGGGTTTTGTGGGCCTATTGCAATCCCAGGAAGACGCTTCACTCTATGTGAATTTGCGCTGCCTAAATGTGGGAAAGAAGACCTTAACCCTTTATGCTGGAGGAGGTTTATTGGCAGAATCCGACGAAGAATCGGAATGGCTTGAGACGGAATATAAATTACAAACGATGAAAACAATAGTATAATCCATGTTTACAGACAAAAAGAATATCCTACAATTAGCAGCGCTTCTCAAAGCGCACGGGGTGACTCGTATCGTCTTATGTCCAGGGAGTCGTAATATCCCTTTGACGCAATTGTTTATGAATGAACCGACGTTTCAATGTTTCCCCATGACAGACGAACGAAATGCCGCCTTTTTTGCTTTGGGCTTAGCCTTACATGGGGGTAAACCTGCAGCCGTCTGTTGTACGAGTGGTACGGCTTTACTTAATATGCATCCCGCTATGGCCGAAGCGTATTATCAAAAAGTGCCCTTGGTCGTCATTTCAGCCGATAGACCCGCCGCTTGGATTGGCCAACTAGATGGACAGACCTTACCGCAACCCCAAGTCTTTGGGAAGTTAAGTAAATGCAGTATCAATTTACCAGAAATCCATACCGAAGAAGAGGAATGGTATGCCAACAGACTAATCAACGAAGCGTTGATGCAATTGACTCGCCAAAGTAAAGGCCCTGTACATATCAATGTCCCTATCAGCGAACCGCTCTTTGATTTTTCTACCGCCGTACTCCCTAAAGCCGTGCGTGTGATGAAGTACTACGAAGGATTAAATGATTATAATCAACCCTATGACGAATTGATCGATCGGATGAATGGTTATACGAAACGGATGATGCTAGTTGGACAAATGAATTTAATTTATTTATTTGAAAAAAGCAGTTCAAAATTACTCTATAAACATTTTGTATGGATGTCAGAACATTTGGCTAATCGTACCATTCCTGGATGGTCTATCCAAAACTTCGATCTATTGCTTGCCCAAATGAGCGAGGAAGAGAAAGAACATTTCCGACCCGAATTAGTCATTACCTATGGAGGACATGTCGTTTCGAAGCAAATGAAAAAATACTTACGCACCTTTACCCCCAAAGAACATTGGCATATCAGTAATAATGGAGAAGTTGCGGATACTTTCCGATGTCTTACGACGGTTATCCAGATGGATCCCTTTGAATTTTTAGAGAAAATCGCCTATAAATTAGATAAACGTACCCCTATTTATCCTCGTGAATGGGAAGCGTATGCTAAACAGGTAGCCGTCCCTCATTTTGAATATTCATCCATGGGAGCCATCGAACGTTTATTGGCCGTATTACCTCAGCCTTCCGTTTTGCATTTAGGCAATAGTTCAGCCGTTCGTTTTGCCCAATTATTTCCGCTAGCTGAAGCGATAGAAGTGTGCTGTAATAGAGGGACAAGTGGTATCGAAGGCTCACTTCCTACAGCCCTTGGTTATGCCCTTTATTCGGACAAACTAAATTTTATCATTCTCGGAGATTTGAGCATCTTTTATGCGATGAATGCCTTCTGGGATTGTCACATCGGAAAAAATGTCCGTATCATGGTTCTCAATAATGGGGAAGGGGAGATCTTCCGTTTGTTGCCCGGCATGCCTACCGAAGATAAAGCGATGAAAGCAATCAGTGGTATACATGAGGCCAACATAGAAGGTTGGGTCAAGGATCGCCAGTTAACCTATCTGGGGATTCATAGCGACGAAGAATTAGCCGAAGCGCTTCCTGCTTTTATCCATGCAGAAGCCGAAGACGCTATGGTCATGGAAGTTTTTACCTCTGCAAGCGAAGATGTTACTTTATATCGTAATTGGCAAGCGAGCTTATTCCTTTAGGAAGGCTGCTGCAAGTTCATAGCCTTCCTCATAAAGCGTTGCTAGATTAGCGGAAGTATTGTTGACCCGTTTCACTTGTATTTCTTTTTGTGGGCGGAGAACGCAAATTTTGTGTTCACTTTCCAACTGTTCTACGACCTCTAATTGCCTATTGTACATCTTATACCGATTCGCTAAAGCTTCCGTTAGCTTGGGATATTTAGGATAAAATAGTTTGGCCATTTTATAGGAACTAGCCGGTTTGCGATAGCCTTTGTTTCGGGTTAATACAACCACCGGGTGATCCGTATAACCTAAGCGCATGGCTCTTTCTAATGGAATCGAGTCCGCCATTCCGCCATCGAGCATGGGAATCCCATCGAGCATCACCATAGGAGAGGCAAAAGGAAGTCGCCCCGAAGCCTTTATAATATCAATGAGCCGTTTCTTATTTTTCTTTTCATGCAAATAAAGTGCTTCACCCGTAAGACAATTGGTGGTGACGAATTCACAGAGGGCTGGATTATCAAAAAACGTTTGATAATCAAAAGGAATGATTCTTTCCGTAAAATCCTCAAATAAGATTTTATCATCCAACAGATTGCCCGTTAAGACCCATTTTCTTAAGCTTGATGTTTTATATTGAAAAGCTAAATCAAGTGAAATCTTTTTTTGTCTTCCTCGTTGCTTGGAGAGATAAGAGACCGCATTAAACCCCCCTGCTGAGACCCCCACGACATACGGAAACATGATCTGATGCTCAAGAAAACAGTCTAACACCCCCGTGGTGAAGACGCCTCGATCACCCCCACCTTCAAGAATAAGTGGGGTTTGTTTGCTGATAGATATCATATTATTTAAACTGATTTATTGGTTTTTATTCGATTGATGGTAGAAACTTTCGCCTTTCGATTATGATAATTGATCAAAACTAAACTCAAACCAATCACCAGCATCCCGATAAGGGATAACCTATCTGGTTTCTCGTTTGGCAAGAAGATCCAACTAAATATAGCCCCAAAAACAGGGATAATGAAGGTCCAGAAGTTAAGCGTCGAGACTTTTACTCCAGGGCGCTGTAGTAGCGTATACCATATCGCAATCGCAAAAGTAGAAACCAGCGCCAACCAGATCCAAGTAAGATAAAACTCGAGCGGCAAATGAACCGTCCAATTGGGTCTTTCAAATAATTCAGAAAGAATAAGAATAGAAAGTCCACCCACGGATAACGTGAAGGCCGCCAATACCCGTGGATAAATTTTGCTGGCACTTTTGGCAATTAAAATATTCCCATAGCTTCCCACAAAGTTTTTAGCCACCAGAATAAGAATCCCCATGGTCAAGGATCCATAAGCAATCTGGCTGGCGTTAACGGCTCCTTTGTTTCCCGAAAAACTCACAATAATAACACCTAATATACCGATTAGGATAGCAACCGTTTTTTTCCACGTCATGCGATCATCTGGCATAAAGAAATGCGCTGTAAGCGCAACGAAAATAGGGTTAGAACCCACGATAAGAGCCCCCAAGGAACCAGGCACCATTGCTAAGCCAATATAAAATAAGCTATAGAGAAAGGTGGTTTGTAAGCCCGTTATGATTAAAAGTAGTTTCCAATATTTCAGGGATTGTTTAATCCTATTCTTACAATCAGGAATGAAAGGCAGAATCAATAACCCTGCTACAAAAAAACGAAGCCCTGCAAATTGCAAGGGAGGTACATATTTTAATCCAACTTTGATGCCCACAAAGGGGGTCGCCCACAAGAGGCAACAAACAATAGCCAAAAAAGGCGTAGAATAAAGTATTTTTTTAATCATAAATCAATCTTTAAGAAGCAAAAGCAAATTGTTTTGTCTTCTGATTAGACAAAGATATAAAAAATATAGTACCAAAGGTGATATTACGTGTGGACTTTCTTCGCTTTATCATTTCATTCATGGCTAAAGGAAGGTGAAGAAATGTAAAACGAATGGACTTAAAATAAGAAAAAATATGATTTTTCTATGAAATTATTTGATACGTCAAAGATATTTCGTATCATTGAAGTCTAGCTGAAAAACAGTTAATGTTATTGATAAAAATTAAATTAGTTTATATGCGTATGAAATGGAAGTATACTTTATTTCTAGTGAGTTCTTTCTTTTGGGTCTCATGTTTACCTTCTGCCAATGAGATCATGAATCCAACGACTGATAGTGAAGACGAGGTAGAAACAATAGATGGAAAAACGAAAGATGACTATTTTAGTTTTGAAACCAGTAATGATATTACATTATTAATTGATTATGGTTTATCTGATTATCAAGTAGATTTTTCGATTTATATCGAAGATCCTATGAATCATAATCCAAGTGAAGAAAATTGGTCTTATTATTTAGATGATGTTGATCCTGTTTTAGCGGGTTATACGGATGCAAACGGATATTTTTCTGGAACCGTTTCCTTGCCCAATTATGTCGATACCGTTTACTTGGTAAGCAGATCTATAGGGATATCACCCTATGAAGTAATCCCCGTAGAAAACAATACGATTGACTTTCATTACATTTTTAATACGGTAGAAACCAAAGCGACGATTCAAACCCGTGCAGAAAAAATGGTGAGTGATGATGAAACCTATAACGTAGGAACGAACCTCCAAAAATGGACCGATGCCACAGCGACAAGAGGTGCGGTTTATGCTTTATTTGATGAATTTGAAGTGCCTAGTTATAAAGTTTCTACGATTAATAATTCAAAAGGTGCTAATGTATACCGACAAATAACGTCTGCTACAGCAAAGATAGTTAATGGCAGTAGTTATTCTGCGCTAATCAGTACCATCAATGATTATTATAGTACCTCTAATCGCTTAGGCTACAAAGTTGCACACGAATCCTATACAAAAGGATTGCAAGGAGACATGGATGATTACTATACCGTTAAAACGATAGGAACAGATTCAGTTGAAATCGAAACTTTGATGTATCCGAACGGTAATTTTTCTTCAGCCATCGGCTATTATTTTTATAAAAGCGATGAGAAAATGACAGAAGCAGCGATTCGGAAATTACCTAAATACATTATCTATGCGAATTCCTCGTGGAGTACAAGCACCAAAGCCTTAGCTCGGTTACAATATGTAACCTATACGAATGGGGCCATGACGGGAAGCAGTAAATTTCCTCCAGGTTATACGGTTGGTTTTCTCGAACTTACTTCAACGAGTACAAGTACGGGTAGTACCTCTTATGATAGGTATAAGAATACGGCTTTAGATGCCTACCAACGAGGACATTCCTCCTATTCCAATCTTACGAAAGAACAGTTTGGTGTAGATGAACCTGGTAGCTTAGTTTTGTATGACGACCAAAATGGAGGGGTCTTTTTTGGCTTTGAAGATTGTTTTTCTGTCGATTTTAGTAGTAAGCCTAATTATTCCTTCAATTATTGTGATCCATTCATCTATGTCTATAGTAATCCAGTGAAAGGGATACAAACCGAACCGCTTCCTACGCCTCCCGATACCCCTCCCGAAGGTATGATGATAAGTCAGCACAAGGGAGTCTTGTTGTTCGAAGATAAATGGCCTCATTTAGGGGATTATGATATGAATGATGTGATGGTCGGTTATCAGACGATTATTACCGTAAAAGAGGATAAGGTGATCAGTATCGAAGATATATTTACGCCGATTAAAGGAGCATCGGCCTTTAATAATGCTTTTGGTTTTGTTTATAACGATAATGGTACGGTAGATCCCGAAAAGAGTACGATTGGTATTCTTAAAGAAGGAGAAAAACAGTATATCATGATACCCAATTTGAACACGCTAGCTGAAGAGGGAAGTTATACGTTATACCGTAACGTCAGTGATCTTAACTTATCAGCTTATAAGCGAGACTATAATGTCTTTATTGTACCCAATTATGATACCGCTCCCGAGACCGCTCGAAAAGAAATTCATTTACCTAAATATGAGATGACGCCACGCGGCGATCAATCGTTGATAGGAACCGAAGATGAAGCTTGGTTTATTTATAAAGTAGATGGTAACTATCCCTTCTCTATTGATTTAAGTGGTTTGAATCGTTCCGATTTTGTGCCTGTAGACGAAGGGCAACGAATCGGTTCAGCAGGCAATTATCCCTTCTATACGAGTTGGGTGAAAAGTGAAGGTCAAAGCGATAAAAAATGGTATACGCAAAAAAATAGCGATTAGATTATACAATTAAAAATAGAAAAAGGTAAGGGCTTCTGTTGTAAAAACAGAAGCCCTTACCTTTTTATCGTCACCTTAGTCTGTTAAGAGAAGCTAATAAAATTATATTTATTAGTTACCAGAGTTATTAATATTTAAATAGAAAATATAATTATATTATTAGTGTGTACAATTATCTATTAAAATAAAAATAATATTATATTTATTGATAATAAAATAGATTTATATGCTATTGTTGCATAATAATCGTAAATAGATATAAAAATAATCATGAAAATTAATTTTATTTCGTTTTTTCTAAGTGCTTTCTTTTTGGTTTCTTGTTTGCCTACGGAAGAAAGTATAATTAAAAACAAAACCAGTTCAGAAGAGGAAAACAAAGAGAACGAGGTATTAATTGATGGTAAAACAAAAGATGAATTCTTCAGTTTCGTCACGAGTAAACAAACGAAAGTCCGTATTGATTATGGCTTATCGGATTATCAAGTAGATTTTTCAATTTATATTGATAATCCGATCAATAAGGAACAAACCGAGGAGAATCCATCTTATATTTTAGAAGATTTAGATCCTATTTTAGCTGGTTTCACCAATGAAAGTGGTTATTTCGAAGGAACTGTATCTTTGCCCGAATTTGTAGATACCGTTTATATTGTAACCCGCGCTTTCGGAGTATCCCCCTGTTCTACTATTTTAGTTTCTAACAACGAGATTTATTTAAGTCCTGCTACAAGCCTTACTACGAAATCAGGCGTAAGAACACGTAGCATGTCACCGAGTGATGCGTCGTATCAAGTAGGAACGAATATTATAAAATGGGCAGATGCAACCGTACAAAGAGGAGCCGTTTATGCGCTCTTTGATCAATTAAATGCTTCTCAAATCAGAAATACAGTCGTACCGAATCTCTATCGTTCCATTACCTCCTTAAATGCGTTAGAAGTTAATAGTCGTAAATATACAACAATTATTAGCCCCCTACAAAACCGACTAGGTTATTATAGTGATAATAATGATATAGGGCGGCTTATTGCAGAACAATCTTATGAGAAAGGACTGGCTGGCAATATGGATGATTACTTTACGGTTAAAACGACTGGTACGGATTCTGTCGAAATTGAAGTGATGATGTATATTCATGGTGGTTTTAATACGGCTATTGGCTATTATTTTTATAAAAGCGATCAATCTTTAAGCGAAAGTGAAATCCGAAAATTACCTAAATATATTCTTTATCCGAATACATCAGCAACTTCAGAGATACGAGATTTAGTGCGTTTACAATATATAACCAATACGGGCGGAACGCTATCGGGACAGAGTAAATTCCCCGCAGGCTATACCATTGGATTTATAGAAATGAGTTCGAGCGTGTTAGAAAACGGCAGTACGGATTTGGAAAAGCTTAAAAAAACGGCCACAAAGGCGTATGCTAATGGTCATACTTCGTATTCGAATCTTAGTAAAAACGGCGAACCCGGTAGTTTGTTTTTACGTGATACGGAGACCGATGGTATCTTTGTAGGGTTTGAAGATTTCTACTCAAGCGATATTAGTTGGACGCACAGTGTATATAATTATAGTGATCCTATTCTCTATGTCTATAGTAATCCTTCGGACGGAATAAAAAAGAACCTATTACCCCCATTACCAGGAGCAAGTGCTTCAGGAACAATAACTAGTCAAACGAGGGGTGTTTTGTTGTTTGAAGATCAATGGCCTTCCTTAGGCGATTATGATACGAATGATGCTATGATTAGTTATAAAACAATCGTCACCGCTGATAAATCTAATAATGTAATTAGTATAGAAGACCGATTTACACCGATCCAAGGAGTTGCAAAGTTTATCAATGGGTTTGGTTTTGTGTATAATGACAATGGCAATGTAAATGCAGGCAAGAGTACACCTGGTATTATTAGAGAAGGATCCAAACAATACCTTATGATTCCTGATTTGAATCACGTCTCCGAAGGAAGCACCTTTAGCCTTTTTAGAGACGTTAGTAATCTTAATTTATCAGCTTATAGCAGAGTCTATAACGTATATATTGTACCCAATTATGATAAGGCTCCTGCTACGGACCGAAAAGAAATCCATTTGCCTAAATATGACATGACGCCACTAGGGGATAAAGACTTGTTAGGAACCGAAAGTGATGCTTGGTTTATTTATAAAGATGGTGATTATCCCTTCTCTATTAATTTGAGTGGTGTCAATGGAAATACTTTTATTCCTGTTGACGAAACGAAAAGAATAGGATCAGTAGGTAACTATCCTTTATATGATAGTTGGGTTCAGAGTAATGGAGTGAACAATAAGAATTGGTACAAAAGTAAAAACTAGAACCGCTACTTTGTAGGAATAGAAAAAGAGTGAAAGAATAGGGTTTAAAACCTATCTTTCACTCTTTTCTAGTTGTTTAATAGTCTCTATTTCTATTTGAATAGATCATAGTCAGGTTCGAGCAAATCATCTTGAAAGAAGCTACTATCATTGTTGTCTGAATAAAGTAGATCTAAAATGTCTTCATCATAATCATCTTTACGAAGATTCTTTTTACGACTTTTGTAGTTCTTTGTGTTGCCATTTTTCTCAGTAGCAAAATTATGGCTGTCTTTTCTAGTCTTTCCCATGACTGTTGAATTATAAAGTTTAAATTACCAATTTAATAAATATCCAAAAATAAGAGGCGCTACGATGGTAGCATCTGATTCCACAATAAATTTAGGCGTATCTGCATCCAGCTTTCCCCACGTAATCTTTTCATTAGGGACAGCACCACTATAACTACCATAACTAGTTGTACAATCAGAAATCTGACAAAAATAGCTCCAAAAAGGTGTTTCCTTACGTTCGAGATCTTGTTCAAGCATAGGTACAACACAAATGGGGAAGTCCCCACTGATACCTCCGCCAATTTGGAAAAATCCTATTTGGTTTTTTTGTGTATTTTCTGTATACCAATTAGCCAGCCAGCACATATACTCAATCCCTGTTCTTACGGTAGAAGTTTTCAATTCACCTTTAATACAATACGAGGCAAAAATATTGCCCATAGTACTATCTTCCCAGCCAGGAACCACGATGGGTAAATTCTTTTCAGCCGCAGCCAAGATCCAGCTATCTATAGGATCAATCTCATAATATTGTTCCAACACCCCTGATAACACTAATTTGTACAAAAATTCGTGAGGAAAATACCGTTCACCCTTTGCTTCAGCGTCTTTCCAAATCTTTACGATATGTCCCTGTAGACGGCGAAAAGCCTCTTCTTCAGGAATACACGTATCGGTCACCCGGTTTAAGCCACTATCCAGTAACTCACGTTCCATCTGAGGCGTGAAATCACGATAATTAGGCACACGCTTATAATGTTTGTGAGCCACCAAATTCATTACATCTTCTTCCAAGTTAGCTCCTGTGCACGTAATGATTTGCACCTTGTCCTGACGAATCATCTCC
>Ga0172378_10002374_pt1 | contig 17646 bp, 12 predicted proteins | sample GrowelOW332metaG_FD_119755 | JGI IMG/M metagenome (GOLD analysis project Ga0172378, IMG submission 119755) | Groundwater microbial communities from an aquifer near a municipal landfill in Southern Ontario, Canada - Pumphouse #3_1 metaG | ecosystem: Environmental > Aquatic > Deep subsurface >... | reverse complement strand
TGAAAGATCATTTTAATGCAATCACAAATATAAACGAAAGCAAACTTAATGATGTGAGCAAAGTTGTCGCTTCTTATTCGGGGATTGCGATACCCGCTAATCAGCCTATAGTGGGTGAGAATGTTTTTACTCAGGTTGCAGGTGTTCATGCCGATGGAGATAATAAGGATAATTTGTATTGTAATGAATTAATTCCGGAGAGGTTCGGAAGGCGTCGTGAATATGCTTTGGGAAAAATGAGCGGTAAGGCAAATACCCAAAAGAATCTGGAAAATCTTGGATTGGAATTGGATGAAGAGTCCATGCGCAAAGTGACCGAAAGAATTATCGAATTAGGTGATAAGAAAGAATTAGTAACGCAGGAAGACTTACCTTATATCGTTTCTGATGTATTGAAACACGGTGTTTCCAATAATAAAGTCCGGTTGTTGAGTTATATGGTAACAACAGCCTTTGGACTGAAGCCGATGGCAACCATTAAGATAGAGGTGAATGGTATTGCTTATGAAGAAAATTCAAGCGGCGATGGTCAGTATGATGCTTTTGTTAGAGCTGTAAGAAAAATATATAAAGTAACACTTTGCAGAAAATTTCCTATGCTGAAGAATTATGCTGTCAGCATTCCTCCTGGTGGACGTACGGATGCTTTTGTACAGACAGATATAACATGGGGATTTGAAGAAAGAATCATTCGTACTCGTGGATTGGATGCGGACCAAACGGAAGCTGCTATTAAGGCGACTATCAAAATGCTGAACATTATTGAGAATGATTATGAAACAATTGAAAATAATAAATAAAACTATGGATTTTAAAATCGCAGTATTACCAGGAGACGGAATTGGACCCGAAATCTCTGTACAAGGAGTGAATGTGATGAGTGCCGTTTGTGAAAAATTCGGTCATAAGGTGAGTTATCAATATGCTATTTGTGGTGCAGATGCAATTGACAAAGTTGGTGATCCGTTTCCTGAAAAAACTTTTCAGGTATGTAAAGATGTTGATGCTGTTTTGTTTTCAGCCGTAGGTGATCCTAAATTTGATAATGATCCTATTGCAAAAGTTCGTCCTGAACAGGGGCTTTTGGCTATGCGGAAAAAACTGGGACTTTATGCTAATATTCGTCCGGTACAAACTTTTAAATGTTTGCTTTATAAATCGCCACTTCGCCCGGAACTTGTTGAAGGGGCCGATTTTATGTGTATTCGTGAGTTGACGGGTGGTATGTATTTCGGTGAAAAATATCAGGATAACGATAAGGCGTATGATACTAATTTCTATACTCGTGTGGAGATTGAAAGGATATTGAAAGTCGGTTTTGAATATGCGATGAAACGTAATAAGCATCTGACGGTTGTGGATAAAGCTAATGTATTGGCTTCAAGCCGTCTTTGGAGACAAATAGCTCAGGAAATGGCACCGAAATATCCGGAAGTCAAAACAGATTATATGTATGTGGATAATGCTTCCATGAGAATGATTTCAGAGCCTCGTTTTTTTGATGTAATGGTAACTGAAAATACTTTCGGTGATATTCTTACAGATGAGGGCTCTTGTATTAGTGGTTCTATGGGATTGCTTCCATCTGCATCAACGGGTGATGATACTCCGGTATTTGAACCGATTCATGGATCTTGGCCTCAGGCAAAAGGTTTGAATATAGCAAATCCAGTAGCACAAATTTTATCTGTGGCTATGCTTTTTGAGTATTTCGACTTGAAGGAGGAAGGTTCTTTGATACGCAAGGCGGTAGATGCTTCATTGGATGCCAATGTCAGGACTCCTGAAATTCAAGTAGAAGGAGGTCCAAAATATGGTACAAAGGAAGTAGGAACTTGGATTGTAGATTATATTAAAAAAGCGTGATAAATGAAGAGGATAATAGTCTTTTTTTCTATATATAGCTGTTGTTGCCTTTTAATTTCGGCTCAGCAGATTACTTATCAGTCGTTATTTGACAAAGCTATGAATTATGCGAAAGAAGACAGTCTTCAACTGGCTGAAGTGTATTTTAGGGATGCTATGAAGATGGAACCTACCAATCCCCATAATGCATTGATTTTTTCAAATATAGGAAATATACAAATTCGTGCCGGTGAGAGAAAGAAAGCTATAGAATCTTATTCTTTGGCACTTAATACTATGCCTGATTTGGTAGAAGCTATTCGACAAAGAGCTGCACTTTATATGCAGGAGAATAATTATGATAAGGCTTTTATAGACTATTGTCATTTGTTGGATATTGATGCCAATGATACGGAGGCATTACTTTATAGGGCTTTTATATATAAAAATAGACGTAATTATAAACAGGCCAGAACCGATTACGAAAATCTTTTGCGTATCAAGCCCGACCACATTGAAGGTAATTTGGGCTTGGCTCTATTGGATCAGAAGGAGAAACGCTTTCGGGAAGCTATGGATATAATAAATTTGCTTATAGAAAAAAATGTTGAAAATGCGATTCTCTATGCAGCACGAGCAGATATTGAGGTTGATATGGGCAAACCTGATTTAGCTCTTCTTGATTTAAGTGAGGCTATAAAATGGAATGGTTCCAATTCCGATAACTATATAGCCCGAGCTCAAATTTATGTCAGTCAGAGGAAAAAAACTCTGGCAAAAAAAGATTTGGATAAAGCCGTATCTCTGGGTATACCAAGACCCTCTCTAAAGGATTTATATGATGCTTGTAAATAACAGGCATCATTTTCCTTTTTGAAAAGTTTGAATGAGAGAAACAAAGTCTTTTCCATATTTTTCTTTCTTGAAATCACCGATGCCATTAATTTCTCCGAAATCTTCTATAGTTGTTGGCCGGATACTGCATAATAAATGCAGAACTTTATCGGAAAGAACGATATAGGCGGGATAACCTTGCTCATCAGCAAGACATTTACGTAGAGAACGAAGGGCTTCGAATAATTCTTTATCTTCGGAACCTTGCTCGGAGTTGATGAGAGAAGGGATAGCTTGTCGTATGTCTTTGTTTTTTCTTTCTTTAGGTTTAGGCTCTTCTCTTTTTATAATTACTAATTGGGCATGTGTTTTCCCAAATAAAACGTTCTTTCCACTTTCTGTCATTTTCAAGTGGTTATTTTCATTGTAGGCAATTTCAAAATATCCCAATTGAAGCATTTGTAATAAATAATCTTGCCAATCTCGACTTGGGACATCCCTTCCCGCTCCGAATGTTTTTAGCTTTTCATACTGATGAGTCGTAATTTCCGGGTTATAATTACCTCTAAGAATATCGATTAGTTGATGAGTCGTGATTTTTTCGTCGGTACGCATAATAGCACTAAGAGCTTTTTGTACCAATATGCTACCGTCAAATCTTTGAGGTGGGTTCTTGCATACATCGCAATTGCCACAGTCGTGGTCCGTTGTTTCTCCAAAATAATTTAATAAGATACGCCGACGGCAGATATCAGCCTCAGCATATTGTTGCATACGTCGGAGTTTATCCGTATTAGTTTGTTGTTGTCCGCTTTTCAGAGCGAATTTATTTAATAAGACAATATCGCCCAACGAATAAAATAAAAGAGTATCGCTATCTAAACCATCTCTCCCTGCTCTTCCTATTTCTTGGTAGAAATTTTCTATACTTTTAGGTAAGTTATAATGAATAACCCATCTGACATTCGATTTATCAATTCCCATACCGAATGCTATAGTGGCACACACTACTTGAATACGGTCATTGATGAATTCTTCCTGAGTTTTGTTGCGTTGTTGATTGTTTAACCCAGCATGATATACGGCCGATGATATTTTGTTTTTTAGAAGCATGTCATTTACATTTTCCGTAGTTTTGCGGCTCATGCAGTAGATAATTCCACATTGCTGATGATGTTTATTGATGAAATCAAGAATTGTGCGGTCCTTTTCTTTTTTCTGGTAACCTCTTTTTACCGTCAGACTTAAATTAGGACGATCGAATGAAGATATAAATATTTGTGGGGCATTGAGATCCAATTGAGTAATGATATCGCTACGAGTAATCTTATCGGCAGTTGCCGTAAGAGCCATAATGGGGATATTGGGAAATTCTTGACGGATTAGTCGCAATTGCATGTATTCCGGTCGAAAATCATGACCCCATTGCGATATACAATGAGCTTCATCGATAGCAAAAAGTGAGATGTGAATGTCTTTTAGTAAAAAATTGATTTCTCCTATCAGCCTTTCCGGAGATATATATAATAACTTGATATTTCCTTTAATGCATTCTCTTTTGATGATTTCATTTTTAGTTTCATCATTACTACTGTTCAGTGCTTCAGCCTTAATCCCATTTGCTCGTAGAGCTTCTACTTGATCTTTCATGAGAGAAATAAGCGGTGAGATAACAATAGCAGTGCCTTCCATGAGTAGAGCCGGTAACTGATAACATATCGATTTTCCACCTCCGGTAGGCATAAGAACCAATACGTCTTTTTTAAGCAAGACATTTTTTATAATATCTTCTTGTTGCGGGCGAAAAGAATCATATCCGAAAACAGTTTTCAGTATCTGTAACATAAATGGTGTTTTCTTAATTAAATTAAGATGTAAAGATAACCAAATTGGAGCTATTTGTAGTAAAAAAAATGTAAATTAGTTGTTAAATAAAAAAGAGTGCGTATTTTTGTAAGACAAAAATGAAACTAAGAAAATTATTTAGTGATTATACATAGAATAATTATGAAGAAGACGAAGACGCTGCATTTATTAAAATCTTATCCTAAAAAAATCGGTAAAGAAATAACGGAACAACTTTATTATGGTGCTATTGATATTTTATTAAATAAAAAAAAATACAGGGATCCTAATTATTCGGCACAGCAGTTAACAAGGGATTTAGGAACAAATTCACGTTATATCTCTGCTGTATTTCATTATTGCATGGGTAAGAACTATAATCGTTTTTTAAATGAATACAGGGTGAATGATGCTAAGAAGATGTTAATCGACCCTAAATATAGTCAATATACAGTTGAAGAAATAGGTTTGATGGTTGGCTTTGCTAACAGGCAATGTTTTTATCTGGCTTTTGGAAATTTAGTCGGAGAACCTCCAAGAGCATATCGTTTGCATCATAATTTCACCAAAAAGGATTAATAATTATATGAAGAAAGGAATTCTAGGAATGATTATTATTATAGCTGGATGTTGCTGTGAGAATTCAACAATAGTAGCAGAAACAGTCAATAATGAATTTAATTATACAGTAGATCAGTTTGCCGATTTACAGATTTTGCGTTATAGAGTTAAGGGTTTCGAAGCATTATCAATCAAACAGAAAATATTGGTGTATTATTTATCTCAGGCTGCTTTGGAAGGCAGAGATATCTTATTTGACCAAAATGGGAAATATAATCTGACTATACGCAAGATGCTTGAGACTGTCTATACTGATTATAAAGGAGATAGGGATAGTAAGGATTTCCGTGCAATGGAAATATATTTAAAAAGAGTTTGGTTTTCTAATGGTATACATCATCATTATGGATATGATAAATTTATTCCGGGATTTTCCCAAGAGTTTTTTAGAAAAACGTTGAAGAATGTGGACCTAAAAAAACTTCCTTTGAAGGATGGACAGACTCTGGACCAATTATGTGATATCATTTTTCCTGTTATTTTTGATCCTTCTATAATGTCCAAAAGAGTAAATCAGGCGGCAGGAGTTGACTTGTTAAAGACTTCGTCTTGTAATTATTATGAAGGCGTAAGTCAACATGAAGCGGAAGAATTTTATAATGCGATGAAAAATCCTTCTAATACGGAACCTGTGATGTATGGAATGAATAGTCGTCTGGTGAAGGAAAAAGGAAAAATTTTTGAAAAGGTTTGGAAGATTGACGGTTTATATTCTTCTGCAATTGAAAAAATTATTTATTGGCTTAATAAGGCGGAATCGGTAGCAGAGAATGAACAACAAAAAGTTGTAATAAAAAAATTGATAGAGTTTTATAAAAATGGTAATTTGAAAACCTTTGACGATTATACTATTCTTTGGGTGAAAGACTTGTCATCATTCGTGGATTTTACAAATGGCTTTACGGAAAGTTATGGTGATCCTCTTGGATTGAAAGCCAGTTGGGAATCTATCGTAGATTTTAAAGATTTAGAATCGACGAAGCGCACAGAATTAATTAGTGGAGCAGCTCAATGGTTTGAAGATCATTCACCGGTAGATAAACGTTTTAAAAAGGAAGAGGTGAAAGGCGTTTCTGCTAAAGTAATTACTGCCGCTATTTTAGGAGGTGATTTATATCCTTCTACCGCAATAGGTATTAATCTTCCTAATTCGGATTGGGTTCGTAAAGAACACGGATCAAAATCAGTTACTATTGGAAATCTTACTGAAGCATATAATAAAGCGGCTCATGGCAATGGTTTTTTGGATGAATTTGTCTATAGTCCGGTTGAAAAAGATTTAATTGATAAATATTCCGAGATAACAGATGATCTACACACCGATCTACATGAATGTCTGGGACACGGATCCGGTAAATTATTGCCGGGGGTAAATGCTGATGCATTGAAAGCTTATGGTTCCACTATAGAAGAGGCACGAGCCGATTTGTTTGGCTTGTATTATCTTCCGGATCCCAAATTACTGGAAATGAAACTGATTCCTTCACCTGATGCGTATAAAGCTGAATATTATTCTTATATGATGAATGGGTTGATGACTCAGTTGGTCCGAATAGAACCGGGAAAGAATATAGAGGAGGCACATATGAGAAATCGCTCTTTGATTGCACATTGGGTTTATGAACATGGGAAATCGGAGAACGTAGTTGAATTTGTTGTCAAAGATGAAAAAACATACGTAAGAATAAACAATTATGATAAACTTCGCAATTTATTCGGACAGTTGTTGGTAGAGATACAGCGTGTAAAATCCGAAGGTGATTTTAAAACTGCGAGGAATTTGGTTGAGACTTATGGAATAAAGGTTGATCCGAATCTTCATCGTGAAGTTTTAGAGCGTTACAGCAGATTACACTTAGCTCCTTATAAAGGATTTATCAATCCGGTTTATACGACAGTAAAGAATAAAGAAGGTCAAATAATTGATGTGAAAATTTCTTATACAGAGGGATATACTCAACAAATGTTGAGATATAGTAAAGATTATTCTACTTTACCTTTTATTAATGAATAATGGAATTACAAGAACAAGTAAAAGAAATAAAAACGCGTTTCAGACTTGCTATGAATGGAGTGGTGTCTCGTTCAATGCGTGAGAAAGGTCTTGTTTATAAAATGAATTTCGGAGTGGAAATACCCCGCCTCAAAATGATTGCATCAGATATTGGAAAGAACCATGATCTTGCGCAAGCATTGTGGAAAGAGGAAATCAGAGAATGTAAGATACTGGCAACAATGATTCAACCGATAGATTCTTTCTGTCCTGAAATAGCAGACATTTGGGTTTATAATATTCAGACGATAGAAATTGCAGAACAGGCATGCATGAACTTATTTCAATATTTACCTTATGCTTCTGAAAAGGCTTTTCAGTGGCTTGCGAGCGAAGAAGAATATTCTCAGGTATGCGGTTTCTTGCTATTAACGCGTCTTTTTATGAAAGGAATAGAGCTTAATGAAAGAGCTGAAAATGAATATGTTGATCAGCTAGTTATGGCATTAAGTCAGGACGGTACGCGTGTGCAGCACGCTGCACTTATATCGGCAAAGAAATATGTGTCGTATGATATTGCTCGCAGAGGAAAAAAAATCTTAGATGATATTATCTCGTTTAAATATTCCGATAGTTTAAATAGAAAAGCCATCTATACAGAAATTAAGGAAGAAATTGAAGATTTTATGTAAATCTTTTTACACTTCGACAAAAAAACGTAACTTTGTTCGTTGAAGAGGTTAATTATGGAAGTTGAAGAACTTGACAAATTAAGAGAAAAGGTAAAGCAAATTTTTACTGAATATCTGAATATTAAAGGGCATAGGAAGACACCGGAAAGGTATGCCATATTAGATGCTATTTATTCTCTGGACGGGCATTTCGATATTGATGAATTATATGATTTGATGATGAATGAAGCGAAATTTCGGGTCAGTAAAGCTACTTTATATAATACCATAATTCTTTTAATGGATGCAAAATTGGTTGTAAAGCATCAGTTTGGTTCTTCTTCCCAATACGAGAAATGTTATAATATGGAAACCCATCATCACCTTATTTGTACTGGTTGCGGTGCGGTGAGGGAATTCTATGATACTGATTTGGAGGAAGCCGTTTCAAAAGTAAATATTCGCCGTTTTCAAATATCACATTATGCACTTTACATTTATGGCTTATGCAGTAAATGTTCTGCAAAGCAGAAACGGGAAATAAAAAAGAAAAATAAATTGATAAAACCGAAAAGAAATGAAAGTTGATGTATTATTAGGTCTTCAATGGGGAGATGAGGGCAAAGGCAAAGTTGTTGATGTACTCACTCCAAGATATGATGTGGTAGCTCGTTTTCAAGGTGGTCCTAATGCAGGTCATACTTTGGAATTTGAAGGACAAAAATATGTACTTCGTTCTATCCCTTCCGGAATCTTTCAAGGAGATAAAATTAATATTATTGGTAATGGTGTAGTACTTGATCCTTCTTTATTTAAAATTGAAGCAGAAGCTTTGGAAGCATCTGGACACTCTTTGAAGGAAAGACTACATATCTCTAAAAAAGCGCATCTTATTTTGCCTACCCATCGCTTGCTTGATGCAGCTTATGAAGCGGCAAAAGGTTCAGCAAAAGTTGGGACTACGGGTAAGGGTATAGGTCCTACTTATACTGATAAAGTCAGTCGTAATGGTGTGCGTGTAGGAGATCTTCTTTATGGTTTCCGAGAAAAATATGAGAAAGCAAAAGCACGTCATGAGGAGATTCTGAAGAGCTTGAATTATTCATATGATTTGACAGAAATGGAAAAAGCTTTCTTTGAAGGCATTGAATATATGAAACAGTTTCATTTTACAGATAGCGAACATGAGATTAATAATTTATTGAAAGATGGAAAAAATATTCTCTGTGAAGGAGCTCAAGGAACGATGCTTGATGTGGATTTTGGATCTTATCCATTTGTTACTTCTTCTAATACTATTTGTGCTGGCGCCTGTTCTGGTCTTGGTGTCGGTCCTAATAAAATCGGAGAAGTTTATGGTATCATCAAGGCCTATTGTACACGAGTAGGTAGTGGCCCTTTTCCTACAGAACTGTTTGATGAAACGGGAAAGAAAATCCGAGATTTAGGTTGTGAATATGGTGCTGTAACAGGACGAGAGCGTCGTTGTGGATGGATTGACCTGGTTGCATTGAAATATGCTGTTATGATAAACGGGGTGACTCAACTGATAATGATGAAGAGTGATGTTCTTGATGATTTCGAGATTGTAAAAGCATGTGTAGCCTATCGTCAAAATGGGAAAGAAATAGATTATTTTCCATTTGATATTACCGAAGGAATAGAACCTGTTTATGCCGAATTACCCGGTTGGAAATGTGATATGACAAAAATGAAAGGTGAAGAAGAATTCCCCGAAGAATTTAATGGCTACATATCTTTTCTTGAGGATTATTTGGAGACTCCAATTAAAATTGTATCTGTAGGGCCGGATCGCGAGCAGACTATTGAACGTCATACAGAAGAATAATAAAAGTTATAGCATTAAAAAAACGGTGAATGGTTATGCTATTCACCGTTTCTTATTGAATTTGGCAAATAATTTGTATTATTATTTTTGTATTAATCATTAAAAGAAAAATTTATGTATTGGATTTTATTTATAGGCATAGCAGTTGTCAGTTATATAATTCAGGCTCGTCTGAAGAATAAATTTGAAAAGTATTCCAAAATTCCTCTTGATAATGGAATGACGGGACGTGATGTGGCTATACAAATGCTACACGAAAATGGAATTAATGATGTAACGGTTACCAGTACATCTGGGATGTTGACCGATCATTATAATCCTGCAAATAAAACAGTGAATTTGAGTGAGGGAGTATATAATTCCTCAAGTGTTGCTGCAGCTGCTGTGGCGGCTCACGAATGTGGCCATGCAGTTCAGCATGCCTGTGCTTATGCTCCTTTAAAAATGCGTTCGGCGTTAGTTCCGATAGTACAATTTTCTTCCAGCATTGTCACTTGGATCTTATTAGCCGGTATTTTCATGGTAAATACATTTCCTCAATTGCTTTTGATTGGTATTATTTTGTTTGCTACGACTACTTTGTTCAGTTTTATTACTTTGCCGGTAGAGATTGATGCTAGTCGTCGTGCTTTGGTTTGGCTAAATCGTTCTGGTATTACCAATTCCTATAATCATGCACAGGCAAAAGATGCGTTAACTTCGGCTGCTTATACTTATGTAGTGGCAGCATTGAGCTCTTTAGCAACGCTTATATATTATATTATGATTTTTACTAATCGAAGAGACTAAAGATAAAGATGGCAGCAAAACCAAGTATTCCAAAAGGAACAAGAGATTTTTCGCCAGTAGAGATGGCAAAACGAAATTATATTTTTAATACGATTCGTGATGTTTTTTATCTGTTTGGTTTTCAGCAAATAGAAACACCTTCTATGGAAAATCTTTCAACATTGATGGGGAAATATGGAGATGAAGGGGATAAGTTATTGTTTAGAATTCAAAATTCAGGTGATTGCTTTAGTTCATTAAGTGATGATGAACTTCTTTCACGCAATTCTGTCAAATTGTCAAATAAACTTTGTGAGAAAGGGCTTCGCTATGATTTAACAGTTCCTTTTGCCCGATATGTGGTTTTGCACCGTGAGGAACTGACTTTCCCTTTTAAGCGCTTTCAGATTCAACCTGTTTGGCGTGCGGACCGTCCACAAAAAGGACGATATCGCGAATTTTATCAGTGTGATGCTGATGTTGTTGGGAGCGACTCTCTTCTTAATGAAGTAGAACTTGTCCAGATGATTGATTCTGTTTTTATCAGGTTTGGAGTCAAAGTCTGTATAAAAATTAATAATCGTAAGATACTTTCCGGTATTGCGGAATTTATCGGTGAAGCGGATAAAATTGTAGATATTACTGTTGCTATTGACAAGTTAGATAAAATAGGTTTGGAAAACGTGAACGAGGAACTAGTTTCAAAGGGTATTTCTCGGGATGCTATCAATCAGTTGCAACCTATTATTATGTTGAGTGGTAGTAATGAGAAAAAATTACAGACTTTAAAGTCTGTCTTGACCGGTAGTAGCGTTGGTATGAAAGGAATAGAAGAAAGTGAATTTATTCTGAACCATATAAAGTCTTTGGGTATTAAGAGTGATATAGAATTTGATTTGACTTTGGCTCGCGGGCTTAATTATTATACAGGCGCAATTTTTGAAGTAAAGGCTCTCGATGTTCAGATAGGGAGCATTAGCGGTGGTGGGCGTTATGACAATTTGACAGGAGTCTTTGGCATGTCAGGTGTATCAGGAGTGGGTATTTCTTTTGGTGCAGATCGAATTTATGATGTATTGAATCAGTTGGATCTTTATCCTAAGGAGTTTGTTGGCGGTACGCAACTCCTTTTTGTGAATTTTGGTGAGGCCGAATCATCTTTCTGTCTTCCGATTCTTGCAAAAGTTAGAACTGCAGGTATTCGAGCTGAAATATTCCCGGATTCTTCGAAAATGAAGAAACAGATGGGATATGCTAATGACAAGCAGATACCTTATGTAGCAATCGTTGGAGAAAATGAAATGAAGGAAAATAAAATTTCATTGAAGAACATGTTAACCGGTGAACAGACATTGATTGATGTTGATCGCTTGATAGAGATTATAAAATAAATATAATTTATTTTATAATGTTACATGACTATATAAGTGTGTAACAAAAGAAAAACAAAAATACTTTGGATTTTTAGTCTAGTGAAGTATTTTTGTTTTTTGTTTAAATATAATGGCTATGAAAAATGTAATCAGTCCTTTTTTATTAATCGGATTTTTTTTGCTTGCGTGTCCTGTAAAAGGACAAAAAAGTATTCCTTTAGTATATAGTGTTGAGAATTCTGGTGAAAAATATGCGGCGCCTGATATGCCTGAGTTAGATAAACTTCCGAGAATTAAAACTCTTCCGGATCCTTTCGCTTGGGCGAATGGTAAAGGACGTTCTATTAAATTTAAAGATTGGGAACGACGAAGATCTGAAATTATTAATCAGTTACAGCATTATGAGTTAGGATTGAAACCGACAGTCTGTAAGAAGGATGTGGAGGCTAGCATTCAAAATGATTCCATAATTGTAATTGTTCATGAAAATGGACAATCTCTTCGTTTGTCTGCCTCTGTTAAATATCCGTCTTCCGGCAAAGGTCCGTTTCCAGCTATCATTGGAATAGGATTCGGGACAGGTTCTTTACCTCCTGATATTTTTGATACTAGGGACATTGTTCAGATTGCTTTTAACTTTACTCAGGTTATGGCTCATACGCAAAAGCGTGGTCAGGAACCGATAAACAGGCTATATCCTGATTTAGTTGAAATGGGAGCCTATAGTGCTTGGCCATGGGGAATTAGCAGAATAATTGATGGATTGGAAATTATAGGGAAGAAAAGCAGAATCGATTTAAAGCACTTGGCCGTTTCGGGTTGTTCATTTGCCGGGAAAATGGCTTTGTTTGCCGGAGCTTTTGATGAAAGAATAGCGTTGGTCATTGCGCAAGAACCGGGAGGCGGTGGAGTTGATGCTTGGCGCGTTTCGGAAACATTAGGGCATGTAGAAACATTAGGTAATACCAGTCATCAATGGTTTAAAGAGAGTATGTTCCAGTTTGCAGGGGAAAATGTTTCTCGTCTTCCGATAGATCATCATGAACTTGCTGCTTTGGTCGCTCCACGTGCTTTGCTCGTTTTGGGAAATACGGATTATGAATGGTTGGCAGAACCATCTAATTATGTCTCTTGTCATGCAGCACATAAGGTCTGGGAAACTTTCGGGATAGGAGACCGTATGGGCTTTTCCATTCAAGGAGGCCATATGCATTGTGCACTACCTGATAGTCAACGGCCCGAAGTAGAAGCGTTTGTGGATAAATTTCTATTAGGTAAACAAGATGTTAATACTTCCATCATGCGTGCAAATATGTTTAAAGACATGGACTATATGAAATGGATGCCTTGGGCCAAATAACCGTTTTCTCACCCATAAAAAACCATAATTCGTCTTTAACTAATCTTTTTTATTCTATTTTTGCAATATAGAACCGGTCTAAAACTATAAAAGGATGAGGAGACGTTTATTAGTCTTGACTACTATATTGTTTTTATTTTTTCTCTCTATTTCAGGTCAGAAACCGATAATGGAGTTTAAAGCATTAACCGCCTTAAACGGATTGCCTACAAATGAAGTCAGGCGTTTATACCAAGATAAGGAAGGCTATTTATGGATTGCTACAACGGATGGTTTGTGTTCGTATGATGGTTATCAAATTAAGATTTATAAATCCAACATGTATTCTCCGGAATTGTTGTCGAACAACAACATCCGTTGTGTAGCTGAGGATGCACATCATCATTTGTATATTGGTACAAATAGCGGCTTGAATATATTGGACAAACAGACTGGTATAATGAGAGATACTCAAAATAAGGTCTTTCTTAATAATGTTATAACTTCTATATTAATTACTCGTAATGGTATCGTTTTTATTGGAACCGATGCTGATTTATATCAATATAATCCGAAGGATGATACATGTAAGGTTTGTATGTGTAATGGGCGTAGAATTCAGCAAGCTCAGCATATTTATGAAGATACTCAAGGTCAGGTTTGGATAGGAACGTTCAGTGGACTTTATCGTTTTGATCAGAAAACGAATCATTATATTGCTTATCCCAAAATTAATAATCAAACTTCTGCCCATATTATTCTTGAAGATTCTTATCACAGGTTATGGGTAGGGAGTTTTGGAGCAGGACTGTCTGTCATTGAAAATCCATATGATGTGAATCATCTTCGCATACATTCTTTTGTTTCTAATAAGGCTGATTCACAAAGTTTATCTGACAACGTAATTTATTCACTTGTAGAGGATAGGAACAACCATACAATTTGGATAGGAACACGAAGCGGATTGAGTGTACAATCTCTTTATAAAGATAAGATAGTTGATACTTTTACAAATTATCTTCCTGGGAAAGTTCCTAATATACCTTTTGATGAGGTAGACGCTTTGATGCAAGACCGTCAAGGCACTATTTGGTTAGGAACATTGGGAGGTGGAGTCTATTTTGTTAACACCCAACAGCATATGTTCGGACTCAATTCTTTACCGGAAGTCAGAAAAGAATTAACATCCAATTCAGTCAGAAGTATGATGATTAATTCTGATGGAAAACTTTGGTTAGGTATCGGTAGTTATGGATTGGTTATTCAAGATCGTTCTTTGAATACGTATACTCATTTTTCAAAAATACCAGCTTTTAGTAAATTTAATTCCATGCCTACCATAAATACAATTGTACGTTTACGTGATGGTCGTATTTTGATGGGTAGTTTTACTTCGGGATATTATGAATATGATGAGAAAAAACCGATAAGTGAACGAGTTCAGCTTTATGGACAGAATAATACATCTTGGCTCATGAACGGAAGAGTTTTTTCTATTATTGAAGATCACTATGGAAATTGTTGGTTCGGAACTAAATCGGGATTGGACCGTTGCGATAAAAATCGTCAAGGTTTTGCTTTTACTCCTTTTATTGTAGATGGTGTCGATATTTCTAATAATTCTTTTCAATGTTTGAAGGAGCAATATAATAAATATATCTGGGCCGGGACCAGCGATGAGGGCCTTGTTCGTATTTCAAATTATGAGGGAGATTTATCTCAAATGGATTTTAAACTGTATACATTGGATAATAAAAAGCTTAATTCGAATGATGTTCAGTGTATCTATGTTGATTCTCAAAATCGTTTATGGGTAGGGACCGATGGTGGAGGGCTGAGTTTATATGATAGAATAAAGGATCGTTTTATATCTATAAATAGGTTGTTGGATTTGCCATGTGACGGAATATTCAGTATTCTTGAAGATGAAGAAGGACATTTGTGGATGGGAACAAATGCCGGTTTACTTTTTCTAAAGGTACAATCAAAATTAGAAAACAGTTCTTTTCGATTATATACAGTATCCAGTGGTTTACAGGATAATATATTTATGCGTGGTTGTGCCTTTAAGTCGCCTAATGGAGAGATGTTTTTTGGAGGCCATCGGGGATATAATTATTTCTTTCCTTCCAAGTTGAAACGCATGAATCAGCATTCGAAGATTTCTATTACGGATATAAAAATATATAATGAGTCGTGGGATGCTTTCCCTATTAAAATTCGTGATAAGATATCTAAAAAATCTCCTGATTTTACAGATAAAATAGTTTTGAATTATCAACAGAATAATTTCAATATAGAGTTTTCTGCCATGAATTTTGTAAATCCGATGCAGAATAAGTATTCTTTTAAATTGGATGGTTATGATAGAGATTGGCAAACTACAGATGCAACTCATCGGTTTGCATATTATAATAATTTAAAATCAGGGACATACGTTTTTCATTTAAAAGCAATGGATGAAAATGGAACTTGGAGTCAGGATGAACGCATGATTGAAGTCGTTATTTTACCCCCTTTTTGGATGACATGGTGGGCATATATATTTTATTTTCTCATAGTGATTGGATTTGTTTTTTTGATATGGAGACAGGCTAAAATACGAATGAGACAGCGTAATAAATACCATCTACTTAAAATAGAAAAATCTAAAATCGAAGAATTAAATCATACTAAACTACAATTTTTTACTAATATTACGCATGAATTACTTACTCCGTTGACCATAATATCAGCAACTGTAGACGAAATGAAAATACAGATTCCTGATCATCAAGATCTTTATGATATTATGAACATTCATATTCGAAGATTAATACGTTTGATACAACAAATATTGGAATTTAGGAAATCTGAGACCGGAAATTTAAAATTACGGGTTTCCCCCGGGAATATAGCTACATTCGTGAAAAATGAAGCGGAAAGTTTTATTCCACTCATCCGGAAACGGAAGTTGCATTTTTCTGTTCTATGTGATCCGGAGGATATAGCAGGTTATTATGATTCTGATAAATTGGACAAAATTATTTATAATTTGTTATCAAATGCGGCCAAATATAATAAAGAAGGAGGATTTATCCAATTAAATCTTTTTTATGGTAATGATCATGATTTTATAGAATTAGTTGTAAAAGATAATGGTGAAGGTATTTCACAAGAAGCTCAAAAACACTTATTTAAACGTTTTTATGAAGGAGATTATCGTCGATTCAATACCATTGGAACAGGCATAGGATTATCTTTGACGAAGGATTTGGTTGAGCTTAATGGAGGTAATATCAGAGTAGAAAGTGAATTGGGACAGGGTACGACTTTTTATGTAACTTTACCTATTGCAAAAGCTTATTTTAAGCCAGAAGAAATTGATGAGACTACTATTCCCGTGCAAAAGACTATAACGGATATTGTAAAAGCAGATACTACGGATTTAACGAAAAATACGAAAAAAGAACATTCTGTTTTGATTATTGAAGATAATGAAGACCTGTTGCAAGTAATGGTGAAATTATTAGGTCGGGATTATAAAGTATTTCAGGCTACAAATGGAAAGGAAGGAATAGATGTTGTTGAAAATGAAGATGTGGATATTATTGTATCGGATGTGATGATGCCTGAACTAGATGGTATTGAGTTCACTAAATATGTGAAAGGTAATATTGATTATTGTCATATCCCGATTATCCTTCTTACGGCTAAAAATAAAGAAGAAGATCGTGCTGAAGCTTATGAATGTGGAGCCGATGCATTTATTACCAAGCCGTTTAATCTCATTGTCCTTCATGCCCGTATTAAGAATCTTTTGAAAAAGCAGGAACGTACTGCACGCGATTTCAAGAATCAATTGGTATTTGAAATGAAAGAATTGAATTATACCAGCATGGATGAACAGTTTATGCAGAAAGCTGTAGATTGTGTAAATAAACATCTTGATGATTCGGTATTTGATGTCCCTCAGTTTATAGATGAAATGGGTACCAGCAAAACGACCTTGTATAAAAAACTGAAATCACTGACGGGCTTGAGTACCTCTTCGTTTATCCGCAATATTCGTTTAAAGGCGGCGTGCAAGATAATGGAAGAGAACCCCACTATTAGAATTTCTGATTTAGCTTATGAAGTTGGATTTAATGATCCGAAATATTTTAGTCTTTGTTTTAAAAAAGAATTCGGAATGCTTCCGACTGAATATTGTGAACGCTTTTTTACCAAATAAATCTATATAAACGTGGCTTTTAAATTATTTTTTTAGGTCGAAAAATAGTCCGTGAAAGTAAAAAGACTATTTTTCGACCTATTTTATCTTATTTTAATCTTGTTTTACTTTTTTGTTAAATAGTTTTGAGTTGATGAAATTAATGTTTAACTCTTGAAACTCATTTATGAAAAACAAGATGAATTTAAGTCAAATCTTTAAAAATCGCAAGTCCATATGGACTTTGTTGATTTGTGCAGGTTGTTTGATGGGATTCCCTATCACAATTTTTGCTGAAAACAATGTTATGGGAATG
>Ga0172378_10002373_pt1 | contig 17649 bp, 23 predicted proteins | sample GrowelOW332metaG_FD_119755 | JGI IMG/M metagenome (GOLD analysis project Ga0172378, IMG submission 119755) | Groundwater microbial communities from an aquifer near a municipal landfill in Southern Ontario, Canada - Pumphouse #3_1 metaG | ecosystem: Environmental > Aquatic > Deep subsurface >... | reverse complement strand
ATTTTTTTTTTGCAATATAGACAAAAAAAATAGTCGATTTTCTAAAACCGACTATTTAACGAATAAAATTAAACTACTTTATGAAATCCACACTATATCAAAGGAATAGAATGTAATATATATTAATATCCGCCATTTGCGCAAATGTACGGAATAAATGTATCTCCTGTTATTCTCTCGTCATTAAATGTTTCCGGGAACGTGTCATTGCTTATGTTGTTTTGAGATCTATAAACAAATGGTCTTATGTTATTTGTCTGAAGAGTTATATTTCTTCCCATCAACTGATATCCATTAGAACTTCCGGAAATCAAAAGACCTAAAAGATAACTTTCACCATGGTTTACCGTTACATGATTCAACAGGTCTACAGTCTTGAAGCCTGCAACCTCCATGCTTTGAAGGGCGGTTTGAGAAAGTAGATTCCTGTTTGAATCATATATTGCTAAACGGAATGAACGAGTGGCACCTTGTGTGATCAGCACTGACATATCCGAAATTATGGTGTCTGATAATGGATTACAACGCACTAAAATAGCTATTGCATTTGTTGTGCTTTGTAACATTTCCGATTGCTGAGCTTCTATATAATTGTAGACTTCGAATCCAGACATCAACTCATCTTTCCATAATATTTCATTTTGTTGCGTTTGTGTGTTGAAAATTGTTTTCAGCACCTGCCCAGCAATTGTAGATGGCTGAATGCTTCCACCTTCAACTGAGGCTAACCCGTCTATAAGGGCTTTCATGCTTGCAACGCCTTCAGGGTATAGGCTATTTATATATTCATACACAAATATAGATGAATCTATTGTTACTTCTATTTCTAACGGATTGTTTAAGTTATAATCATGCCTTGTAATTACGCCTATGCTTTGTGTACAAGCTTCATCACTATAAGCATTGGTTGTACCATCTACAATTGCAGAATTAGCAACATTTATCCATATCTGCTGATATTCTGAAAGATTAGACAACGCAATTGCAGGATGATTAGCATATTTTGTATATCTGTCAAATGTTGTGACAGATAACATATCATTTATTAATGTCAAATATTTGTCTAATTGTACGTTGACAAATTTTCTATCTGATACAGCTAAAATTGAATTGGTCGATGTATCAAGTACTGGCATCTCTACCCACAAGCCCAAATTTTTAACGACTAGATTTGAGGAGTTTAACAAATAAGCAATATCCGTCATCCAACCTTGTTGATATGGATTTAATGCGCCAGCAGTTAATAATATACCATTCGGAGAATCTATCATGTCGCACCAGCTTTCTGATGATGAAGATGGTAATGTCATTGATTGCCATGTATCTAAATCTAATGAATAATATATTTTATTTTCACTAGCAGAAGCGCATAAATATTTACCAGCTGAATAAATGATATTTGTGCTTGGGTTAAAATAAAGATCTTTCTCAGTCCATGTTATACCGTCATCTGAAACAGCAATCTTATTTGTTGCAAGCAAGAATAATTTCCCATTTGATAAATATATATGATTGTATGGATTAGACAACTGAATGTATGATATTTGTGTCTTGTCTATGGCATCAACTATCATCAGTTGACTACCGCCTAGAATGACATAATTACTATTCAGGAATTCAAAGTCATTTGCATGAAATGTAGATTCAACTACTATTTCAGAACGCAAAGGATTTTGATTTATAAGAGTGAACTCTTCGATCATAACATTTGAAGCACCTACCCCTTCTCTTCCTATTGCAACCCATCTTCCGTTTCGATATTTAAATCCGATATGATATATGTTTTGCAATGCAGAAGCTAAATTCCAAGAGATACCATCTGTTGAATATAGATATTCAGAACTTCTATTCCCGCTCCAAATGATGAAATAATCTGATCCAGCTTCTACCTTTCTCCAGCTTTCATGTGTTGAACTTGCTTCTATAATTGTCCATTGTGTGCCATTTGTCGAATAAGCAACTTTGCACGCTCCTTCTCCATCATTTACATCTGATTGAGAACTTATGACGTACATTCCATTTTTATAAGCTGCTCCAGTCCACCTGTAAGGTGTATTGGCATTTCCACTGATGCCTAAACTCTTATAAAATCGTGACAATATCAAGTCTTTGTTTTGATTTAAATAGTGCATCGTTGAACCAGTCGTTGGATAATAATATCCATCGCTTTCAACTATTAGACTTTCGCTCGCCTCATCTGCACTATTATACAAATGACCTTCATCTATTGCATTAGAATTAATAAATGATTTGTCTAAAATCTTTTTATCAAGGCTTCTTGCTATTCCGTTGATTTCTTCAGTAACTAAACCCAAAACATCTTGTTTGGTCTCTAGCTCTTCCTCAACATACGTTTCACAAGAAACATTATATGTTTTATTTCCATTTTCGTCAATTGTCTCTACAACTTCAATTGATCCATCTGTATTTTCGACAGATACATTTGAAGCATCGATATTTGTTTCCAGTTCATACAATACATCATTTTCATTTTCTATTTTGTTAATAGAAATTGAATCATTCGGGCTTTGTATATCAATATTTTTATTGATAATAACACTGCCACCTCTTGAGCCTCCGCTATTTGTATATCCCATAATTAATCTATTTTGTCGTAATAAGTATAAATGATTATAACTTTATTCTCATCTGTACCTTCTTCAGAATCAAATGATACTAAAAAATCTGTATCTATTTCAACCCATGGCTTCTCGTTGAAAAAACGAGAAATTCCAGAGGCTGGGTATAAAGGCACATTCTCATTTAAATAGGCATCGCTATTGCCTATATTTTCAAATGATATACAACTATATCCGTCTGCTCGAATAATTGTATTTGACGTTATAAGCTCGCTCTTATATCTTGCTTTATATTCTTTCATATTATCTATTTTTTAAATATTGAAACAATAACACTAAAACAAAGCATAATATGCTCAAAACAAAAGATACTTTCCCTAATGAATTCCAAAAAGAAAAATTTTCTTTTTCTGTTTTTTGAATTGTTGATGAGTTAATATAGATTGTATCTGTGGTTTTGACAAATACTTTTTCTTTTTCTGTATTGTTTATTTTTTCTATTGCTTCTTTTTGATTGTTTAATTTTTGCCTAAAATAAGACGTTTTCTCGCATTTTGTTATCGTGTCAGTCCATTTGCTCAACTCTACATATTCAACTTCAGCAGAAGCCAAAAAAGAAGCAGAAAAACAAGAATCTTTATCAATATCCTTTTGGTTTAAATTACTTGAATTGATTATTTCTTTTTTTTCTACTTCTTTTTGTTCGATATTCTTTTTTGAAGCACATCCAATAAAAAAGAATAGCAATACTAAAAGCAATGCGGTGAAATATATATATATATATATTTTCATTTTATTTAATTCTGTTTGGGCAATTTGCATTTTTACACTGCATTTTATTTAATGTCTCGATTTGATTTTGAAGCCTTATATATTTTGCTTCAAATTCCTCTCTCAATGACTTTATAGCAAAGTCATAAGCCTTAAAGGCACTTTGCGTTGCATCTGCCATGCTTTGTTTCTTTCCTTGCTTGTATGTTAGCCAAGATCCGATTCCGCCTGCTAATGCCGTAATGATTGTTATATATATATTCTCCATCTCCATTATTTCATCAACTTTTTTTTATAAAATAAATAACCTATACAGATTGATAATGCAACGCCAATAACGCTTAATTTCGTGACAAATACAATCTTTTTTTTTTGAGCCAATTTTGCAAAAAACTTTCTATCTCACCCTTTGTTACCTTCCCGTCTTTATCCATGTCGAAAGCTGGATTTTGAGCAGCTATTTTTGCTGCTGACAAGCTAGATGTCTGAAGAATATAATCATTGGATTTATTTACAGCTGCAGGAAAAAAGACAGACAAATAAACATCCGAAAGGTTATTCATCTTTCCTTTATATCTCGACAGATATTTATAGACATAGTCAAGCTGTTGTATGTTGTCCATGTCATATAGTTGATCTAACGTAACCCCAAGTTCTTTTGCTGTTGCCGGCATGAATTGAATCAATCCAACCGCACCTGTAATTTTATTTATTGCTTGAGGATTCAACGAGCTTTCCAAAAGCATTACAGACATCAGCCAATTTGGATCAATAATCAACATAGACGATAAGCTTTCAACCTTTGCCTTGAAAGCTTCTTTGTTGTTTTTTATGTATGAATCAAATATAAAATTTATTCCCATGACTATTTATTTTTTTTATTATTTAATAATCCCTTATTATTGACATAAAAGAACAAAGCTACACCTCCAGCTATCAATCCATATTTCTTTACATTATCCCAAAGCAATTCCATTTTAACTTTCCTCGCTCCATCTTTGTATCTGTTGTCTCCATATTCTTGGCAAAATTCGATTACCTCTTCTTTTGTTTTTGGATCTACTTTTGCTAAAATTTTATTCAATTCTTTTGACTTTGAAACGTCATTTCTACTCTCCATGTTTAAAGAGTAAAAAATGTACCATGCCAATGATGCCATGACCGCAACAACCGATGCAGTGATAGCAATCACGATTCCTGTTGTTAAGACTAAGCCAACTCCTTTTATAGAGTTGCTTAATGTATTATCTATCTGTGATACGCTTTCTTTCTTGATTGAATCAACGTACCCGCTATCTATTATTTTTTTATTTCTTTCATTTAACCTATTGTACAACCCTTTTATTTGTCCTTTGTAAACATCAACGTTATATCCTTTTGATTCTAATTTAGATACAAACAAAGATCCGATCAAAATGTTAGTAGCAACATCATTGTCGTTTTGTAGCAATTCATTCAAAACATCTTGTGCCTTGTTTCTGATTTGTGAGGTTTCGTCTGATACTTGATATAATCCTCCAGTCACATTTGCTAACCATTGTATTTTGCCGTTTAGATTGCTTTCCAACACTTGTCCGTTATATACAGAATCAAGTCCATATCTGCCTGTCAATATTCCTATATATTCTTTCTTTTCTCCTTCTCCTTCGTAATTAACAAGCGTATAACATTTCTTATTTGCTAAATTAGCATCAAACTTGATATTCTTTATTTCGTTAATATTTACAACTTCCATATCTTACATATTTAAAAGCATTTGTTTTGCTTGTGCATAAAAAGGATTCCCCGATTTTGCCATTTCTGCTATTTTTTCTATCAAGACCAAAAAGTCCGAATCAGAAGAACCCCAGTCGGATAATGCTTTCCTTAAACGTTGATCATCTTCATCATTCATTTCAGAATCGGCATTTGCATTGTTTTCATCTATGACATTTTGGAATGATCCGCCTAGCGTACCTATTTGCGCTGCCGGCACATACTTTTGCATTATACCAGATACAACGGGTGCAATCAAAGGAGAAATATTTGCAATGAATTTCTTTAATGGCTCATTCAATTTCCGATTTTCTTCTTTTAAATCTTCGATTTCTGATTTTTGCCTGTCCATTTCATTTCGCATCCTCTCTTTATCTATCATCATTTGAACATCTTCTTTTCTTACGAATCCATCAGGAATTCCCATAAACGAAGGTACTGCACCCACTGATCCAGCCGATATTGTTTCTATGTTTTCAAATTCTTCTCTAAATCGACCCTTTTTCGCTTCTTTTAGATTTGCTGCACCCGATGCATATATAATGTAACGACCACCTTTTGACAATTCCATATTTCTTTTAAAATTGTCGAAATTATTTTCATCGGTAACGCTTTCTGTCGTTTGAAAAACTATCGCATTATCTGTGTCTTTTGTCCTGACTTCCCAACTTTTTAAGTCGTTAAGCCTTAGCCAATCTACTACGTCATTTACATTCCTTATCATAATACAATGTATTAGTTATTATATACAGCGTTAAAACAAATAGACTTGTTGCTAAGATTTACGTTCGGGGGAAATAATACCTTTGAATTCGTGAAATCAAACGTTATATTCTGAAGCCTTATTTCGTCTCTTACATTTGTTTGATTAAATAAATAAATAGGAACATTTCTAATGTACGCATAATTATTTAACTGAAAAGTTATAAAACATTTTTTGCTCTCTTCTTCAGTTATTGTATTGCGATTTTCTGGAGTTATGGAACTTTGAGCAGGAGCCAGCAACAAGAAATTTCTAAACATTTTATTATACAGTGTTCTGTTTTCCTTCAAATATTTTTCCCGAATGTTTGGTGTATCAATGCTTATTTCAAATGAATCAACACCGATATTATCGGTTGTGATTGCATTCATAACTGATGGCTCGTCAAACCAAAATACTAGGTATATTGATTTATTCGCATCTATTGTGCCATTCCATGATATAAATGAATTAACCAAATCTATTTTGAAATTCAAAGCATATCTATTTCCTTGATTCTCTGCCAATGATAGCATCGACAATGACAAGTTGTTTATCTTCAAATTTTTTGAATCTTTTTCGGTTAAATTAATAAACCCATTATTTGTGTTGTCTATCAAATTTCCTTCAAGATCTGTGTCTAACTCATCACAAACATCAATGTATTTTATGACCTTATCTCTGAGATCATAAATATCTGGCATATATATTTTTGAACCTGTTAGTGCTATTTTTGCACCGATAGCTCCACTGACTAATTCATTCATCTGTTTAATAATAAAAGGTTAATAGTATATCGTTATCTTGATTTATTTCTGTCGGAATCTCAATGTATGAATTTTCAACATCAAGTTGATAATTATCAAATATTATTTTTTCCGTTTTTAAATTTTCAGAAAGAAGATTTAAAGGCATTTGATTACACACCTTTCCACTTACATCTCTCAAGGTCAAGAAGCAATCCTTAAACCCTTTTGATGTTATCATCTTCACCTTTTCATCTTTCAACTTCCAGCCTCCGAAATCAGACAATCTATATAGTTTTTTATTTGCTTCATTTTTTATTCTTATTCCGTAAGCATTATTTATTGGTAATATTTCGGAAATAAGATGTGTTATATATGAAATTCCAAGAATGATTGATTTATTTAATATCTCGGAATATTTTACATCAATTTTAGAAATATCAAAGTCAATGTAATTTACCATTGACAATTTTACATTTGCAGTGCTTGAAAGATTTTGACAATTTAGATTTTTGAAAATTTTATTCTTCTCATTGTCAAATAAAGAAATAAATAAATATTTCATTTCATCGTAAGATACAACATCATTTCCTTGCATATCATTTGTAATATCATCATTTGAAAAGGTAATGATATTATTAATGACCTCGTTTGTAAAAATTCTGTCTTTGGGAAAAAATGAAGATTTTGCAGAATTTACAATGATTGATAAATTGTCAAAATTTTGGATTATCATATCGTTTTTTTTTAAACGGGGAAAGAGTTTTATTTCTTTCCCCTATTTTATTTAAATCATGTTTCGGAATGGATTTTCATCCGTTCTAAACTTGTCACCTGTACCAGAAGGAACCTTGTAACCATAAGCGATAAATACTAGCTTTGCAACTTCTCCTTCAGTTGCTGAAGAATAATCAGCAGCAGTGAAAGAAGGGAAAGATACACGTACAACATGATCTTGAGTACCTGCAAAAGCTAATTTCTCAGCTAGTGTTACCTGTGACTTCATCATATCAATGACAGGAACATTTCCAGCTTGATATTCTGGTACTCGCTGGAACACAGACATTGGCATATCCTCGATATTTACTATCGTACCAGTTTGACAATACAATTTACCATTGTAAAGTGCCTGAATATCATCAGTCGTAAATCCAGCTTTATAAGTTGTAGTTTCACTTGCTGCTTCTCCTTTTTGAGCGAAAGGCAAAAGGTAAGAAACCCCCGGCTTTGAAGCGTTTTCCATCATAAAATAAAATCCGATGTTTGTCGCAACAAATAAATCATTACGGCGCAGTGACTGCTCTGTCACTCCCGGACGTTCTTTCTTGATGTCAAAATTATACACACCTTGTCCATCAACCAATGTCTCTTCAATTCTGATTTGCGAGAATTCGGGATTAATTCCAAATTTAACGCCATAATATGCGTTTAACTTGTCAAAGATTTTTCTACTATCTTCTATCTGTACTATTGGATACATATTCTAAAAAATTAAATTTGTTAAATAATTGTATTGCTACCTGTTGGCATTTCTTCTGTGCCTCTGATTTGACGTCTGCGAACCCAATTTCTAGGTCTGCCTACACCCATGACAGCATGATTACCCGGGATCAACCCGACGCCTGAAGTAGACGCCGTTTCTGAGAACAAGTTGCTTGTCAATTTTGCACCTGCTACACCCAACATTCCAGCACCAACGCCTTCAAAAATATCGCCACCGATAAATGCAGATAATACAGCACCTACACCTCCGACGGCTAGAGCTTTAGTTGTATCTTCTGAATCGTTCGGCATAAATGATTCAACTGCTGATGCAGCTACACCTCCACCTACTGCGCCAACTGTGCGCATGATAGAGAATTTTCCTTTTTTCATTTTCATTTCTAAAAAAATTTTATGTTATATTATTTCTTTGTTTTAACGCTAGATATTTTCTTATCTAGAGCATCTCCTTTTTTTCTTTCAGCGAGAATCTTTTTATTCTCTTTCTGAATTTCTGCCACCTTTTTCAAGTAGCCAATCTTTGTTTCATTGCTTGCCGACCTCTTTGGCGCTTTTGGCAGCTTCTTTAGTTTTTTTGCCATTGTATAAAAAGTATTTGTTAATATAATTAATTGCTTGTTAATAGCCACAATAAAGCCAGTGCTATACCTCCGTAAATCAATGTGTTTTTTTGTTTTTTTTCGACATATATATTTTTTTCATCTTCAGAAATAACACCATCATTATTTAAATCAGCAGATGCTGGAAAGTCATATTCAGATGCAGCTGCATTTTGTATATTGCTGTCTTTTAGTATCTCTGCTGTCTTTTTGTCTGTCTCTGCTTTTCTTGCTGCAAAAATAGAGGAAACCATGCCACATAAAGCAACGACTGCTGTTACTATCAATGTAATAATAGCTATTAATTCTCCAATCTTTGATTTGCCATTTTGTTTTAAATTTTCAACAGCTTCATTTACTGACAAACCTTTAGTATCTTCAATTATTCCAGATGTTATTAGATTCTCACATACGGAATTGGAAAACGATGGATTTACTACCTTTAAGGAATTTGTTATATCACGTTGATCGTAATATTTTGACATCGCCTTTTTTGTTGTCAATATAGATGGATCAGCATATACATATAGCAGAGACATTCCCGATTTTTTTAGTTTGCTACAAAATTCATCGGTAGACCCAGATATTACGCTTGATTCTTGTATTTGAGCTGTTTTTTCTCCTGTTGTGACATCTACATAATAATTTTCCTTTACTATGATTTCATCCCACCATTGCGCAAAATCAGGATCCAAAAAATTAGAAAGTGTATTGCTGTTTGTTTTGCTTATTAAATCATCTGATAGTTGATTTATATAATTATTTCTTTCTTCTAAAGAATCAAAGTCTAAATCAAAATCACCTTTCAAAATTGCATCATTCAATACAATTCCCGCATTATAAAGAAGAGTTTCATTTTGAGCAAATGAATTTATAAGCTGCAATGCAACATATGCCTTATCCATTTCAGAGAACAAATTTTCCAATTCGTTTTCATTTGCAAACAATGCTTTTGATTGCAACAAATCAATGATCGAGAACAATTCTCTTTCATTTTGTCGCAATTGATTGGCATTTTTCCCATTTGTCCAAAATGCCAAAGATGTATCTATTTCGACTGAGCCAATAGATTTTCTTTTCATTTTTTATTTCTATTAAATATTAGCAATCCTGCTATGATTAGTCCTCCATATAAAAGCCAATTATTTGAAGAACTGAAATCAGAATAACTAGGAATAACAGTTGTTGTCGATGTTGTACTTGTTCCATTTCCTTTTATTGCTCCCCATATATCGGCAAATGATTTTGACAATGTCGTAAGACCACTTTCTACTTGTTCATAAGTGATTCCTATCTTTGATTTATTTTTCTTTATTTCCTCAACTAGATCATTAGCTGTTGCTGAGAAATTATTCATTATGCAGCCAGAAATATAAATAAGAGCTGTTTCTTTTGAGATGGTAGAACCTGCAATATATTCATCCAAAATATATTCTTGCAACTTCTTTTTTTTCAATGCTTTTGATGTCAATAATGATTCGTCACATACGCAATACAAGAAAGCCAAGCAATTGGCATTCAAGTTTTCCATTATGTCTTCACTATTGTATGGAATGTCACTACTCGTAATATTATAATTTAAATTAATTATATATTTATTCCACCAATCAAGAAATGATTTGTTCGCATTTTTAAAGCTATCTGTTAAAACAAATTCTCCCTTCTGATTGCTATTCGATGTGTATTTTTTTATCTCTTCGTTTATTTTTGTATTTAATTTCTCAATATTTTCATAAGGAATATTCATGTTATTTCCTTTCAAATATTCTTTATATAAAGAAATGAATTCATCAAAATGAGAAGCTATTACATAGCCAGCAACTTGTAACTTGGGAACACTATCTCCCCATGTTGGAATTATATCATCAGAAGTGATATAATAGATCAAACATCTATCTGTAATCTCATTTGTTATTCCCAAATTTTCACAAGCACCGCTATAATAAATAATGGCGTTTAAATAGTTTTGATTTGCTTTGTCTCCCTTATTAAATGTAATATCTTCCATCAACTCGGAAGGAGTTGAAAGACCAGATAGAAACGAAATTTGCGTCTTCTCTTTATTTTTCATGTCTTTGTGTTTTTTATATTTTATTTCTTTATTAAAGTCAATATTTTGGCATTGATATGCCACCGCATCAATTATTATTTCATTATCATCCTCATCGTAAGCAATGCTATACACGTGCGTATAATTTCCGCTTCCGTAATCTACAAATCGGAATGAATTTTTAATACCTAACGCAGAAAGCATACAGCAACAGAATAAGGAATAACTTTTACAGTCTCCTTCTCTATCTTGCCAAAGTCTAGCAGGTGTGCGTATCCACTGAACACCTTCGGGATCGACCGAATATTTTATATTATCAGCCAAGAAATAAAATAATTTTTTGCAAGTATCTATGACATCTTTTCCTTTGAAATTTAATGCCATGTCTTTACAATCATCAACATTATCATCATGAGCTATCTTTATAGCTCTTATGATATCTTCGGTTAATCCAAATTTATATTTTATCTCTTTACCATCTGCTTCAAAGTTCATATCACAAATGTATTATAATGATCAATACTATTTCCCATTTTGGGGATCTCTTTATTGACAAAATCAGTCAATACCTTTGAGACATCATTCATCATTATTTGTTTGAAATCCTCTTCGTATATTTCAATGTTAGGAATTGGAATCGCAACTCCTTGAAACCATATGCTTCCTTGTATATATATTTTAATTTTTGAGCTGTCAAAGTTAGAAAAAAGATATTTCAGCTCTTCAAATATGCTGCTATATTTAAGAGGTAATACAAGAAATATAGAATTACTACTTTTAGATGGAATCACCTGCTTTGTCGGATTTTCTAACGTTCCGATATAATTATTGTTTGCATATACCTTCAAATTTATTTTTTCTATAAAAACATTTTGGTTTCCGTTATTTGTTACGTCTATCCAAATTCCTACTTCCGCATCTTCATTTGATAGATGTTCTAAAGTCAATTTATCATATTCAAATATCAAAGATCTAAAAGCATCGTAAGCCTTGTAATATAATATAGCCAATGCAGCTCCAGCTATGAATAATATTTTATAAATGTTATTCATAATTGTAAATGGATTTTAAATCTCCTTTTGTTTCAACATAAACCATAATTTTATTTCCTTCTTTTAAATATGAATCAGATAAAGAAGATATTATTTCTGGCTTATCTCCCATAAACGATCTAAATTCAAGATGCAATGGAATCTCTTGACCTATTCCTAAATCTTGAAATAAATTGCAATTTAAGACAAAAGAAAAATTTGTTGTGTCTTCTATGATTCTATTTCTAGAATATAGATCTTTTATTATTATAGTAAAAAAAGCATTTGATTTTGGTTTAACAATAAGATCAACGTTAAACAAATCATCTATCATTATAGTTTTATATTTATCATCATCCCAATTGTATTCTTGTACTATTCCTCCAGATCTAGTTGTATTAGATCTAGAATCTGTTTGACCATATGGTTCCAAACCTATTCCAGATATTTCAAGTTTAGAAATTTCCATTTTGTTTAAAAATTTAATACTTCTATCTGTTGGATTTGCTATTTCAAGTTCACACACAACGGTATAATATGAACGTGTTATTGAAGAACTACTTCTTGATGATGATAATCTATCTGCTCGTTCTGTATAACAATATATTGTATCTGGAAAAATTCGGAATCTGCACATTTCTATTAATTGCAACCCTGCATTACTCCAATTTCCATCTTGATCTATTCCTATTTGCAACAAACTTTCTGGATCAGTAAAATTATAAAAATCATCTGGGATATTATTAAAATTATTATTCTCTAAATTTTTAGGATAATTATTTAAATTATAATCAAATGCAACCTCTCCCAACTTTCTTAATCTCTCTTCTTCTGCTTTTGCTGCAGCTTCTTCTGCTGCCTTTTCTGCTTCCTCCGCTTCCCTTTCTGCCTTCTCTGCTTCATATTTTGATTTCAACTTATCATTCAGCCATTCGTTATATTCTGAATCAGACACGAATTGTATATTATTATCAACATTATTTGAAGTACTTTCTGTTGAAGTACTCTCTGTTGTTGTCGTTTTCTTTTTATTTTTTAAATATGCCAGAAGGGACAAGCCACCAAAAAAAATTGTTCCGAAATCCATACGTTTTATTTTTTTATCAAAATTCAAATATAATCATCAAATGCAATTCCGACTTTGTCATCTTTTGACAAAAAAAAAGTGGCTATTCTCCCGAACCGCCACTTTAAAATCGTGAATTGTGAATTATGTTGTTATATATCTTGGAAACGTCTTGTTAAAAAAAATAATCAATGAATTGTTTCATTGTTAAAATTTTTGGCTTTTTAATGTCAAGTGCATCTTTTGCTAAAGATATATATCTAGATGCCGTACGCACTGACACTTTCATAAGCTCGCCCACCCTCTTTGGTGTAGCAGGAACGAATTCGATATTTTCAAATTTTATTTCCATGTACAAATATATGTTTTTTATTCGTAACACACTAAAAATATGAATATTATTTCAAATAATTCATCTATTTTTTTTTACGGATTTATTCCGTTTTTTTTTAGTACATATATACACCTCATTCACGAGCATATATATAGGGGAAAAAACATATATTTTTCTCCTGTATTTTATTTATTAATCTTTCATTTTAGGGTTACAACTTACCCCCCACCCGAAAAACTCACGTAACCCCCAACAATAAAGAGACACAGCGTTTTTTTATGTAAAGTTGACGTCCGTATTACTGTACGGACTATTACAAATACAGGCATCATTTATTTCGCTTCGCTTCAACAAATGACACCTGCATTTGTTCGCCTAAATATCAGACAAAAAAAAAGAGCTGTCTCCAGCTCTTCTTTGTGTTGTTGTTGTGTTTTGTTATTTAAAATCTTCAGACAATCTTTGAATGAAATCTGACATATCTTTATATAAATCACATTCATCAACTCTTTCTTTTCTGTTTATTAATGGACATACTATGTCGTACTTAATCATTTTAAAATTTTCTGATGTGATTGATACAACCGTAATTACATTTACTTTATATACTTTGTTGTTGATGATAGTGTAGGCTTGATCGCCTGCATTAAATTTGTTATTTACTCCATTTATATCTATTTTTTTAAATATGACATTTTTTTTATCAATTCTTATATTACTAGAGCAATCAACCCGATAGCAGTCATCTTTTCCATTTAAGTCGCACAGATTACATTTTCTGCACTCTTGTAAATGTGTAATAACTTCAATCTCTTCTGTTTTGTATATTTTCCCTGATTTGCTTATAAAGAAGTCTACGTTAGCTGCCAACCTACGATGTATTTTCTTAAATTGTACCGTCATTTCATTTAAAATGTTTTCAAGATATTTCGTGTATGCTGGATCGCTTTTGTCTTTTGTGTACACTGCTTTGCTCATCTCAATTATAATATCAATGCTTTTGTCCATGTCGTCTGTATTTTCCATTTTCTTTTTATTTTATTAGTTCTTTATCTTTTTTGATTTCTTCTTTCAAATTTAAGATTTCCTCCTGCATCTTAAACAATAACTTTTCTTTATCTTCTGTTGTTACCTCTTCTTTCGCCATAAGCTCTGTAAATTTATTGTAGATTCTGTATTTGAGTGAAAATTCATAAATCAAATATGTAAGTGTATTTTGTTCATGAATATTAAACGTTCTATGGTCTTTTTGCTCTTCTACCATTCGTTTCAATACATACTTGTCCATCTTGTTTGATTTTCGTTGAGTGTCTATCCTCACCCTCAAATAAGTTGGTGTTCTTTGCTCTGAAAATAAAATGACATCATCCATTCTAGATTTATTTTTTGTGCCATCGTTTCTTTTAAACCTAAAATATTTATAAGCAAGATTAAAAAAAAGTTCTTGATTTTGTTCATCCATTTTAACGTCACCAAGTTCTAACCGGAAAAGCTCACCACTATCTATTCTTACCATATTTGTAGCATCAGCCAAAATAGAGAATTCTATACGCCAAACGTCTTTCTTTATGTCTAATCCATTATCTTTCCAGCAATCAACGATGTAATCTTTCCTTTTAACTTCTTTCATCTCTAAAGTTTTGTTGTACATCTTGACTGATACAGCAGACCTTACCGAACCGAATCTAACGCCTGTATGTTCAAATGGATCATTCCCGTCTTCTTGCGCCTTAAACATTTTTTGTCTGATGGTGTCAAGTTTAATACCTGTTACTTTGTTTATGTTCTTATGAACACCAAAGATGTTGTATTTTGCTTTCCTGTTCAAAAGATATTCGCCTGAAAAAAACTTTTTTATTAGATTTTCATGCTTTAATCCTCCGTTCAAAACGTTTGAATCAAAGCAAACATCAAGTCGAGTGATATTTTTAAATTTGAAATCCATGACTTCCAAGAAGTGGAATAAACGTTCAATCTTATTTGCTCTATAACATTCTTCATTTGATAGCCTTACTTGACAAGAAAATATAGGCAAAATTGCACTAAATGGAGTTGTGTAAACGTCGTATATATAATTGTCTTCAACATCATAAATGCAGAATTTATATTTATATACACGACCGCTATACTCTTGCTTTTCAAATTTGAATTCTTGCGCAAATATAGATGATTTGTCCACTCTTTCCGGATCAAAAGAGCTAGATATATAACAATGAATTGCCAGCCAATCGATATTAACACAATACTTCATTTATTACATCTATAAAGTAAATGATTCTTTATTTCAACTTTTGCAGACTTCAAATCATGACCAGCTTCCAACATTAAAAGCTCTTCTTTGAAATCTTCATTTATCTTTGATATTATCTCGTCTGATGGATCCAGCTCTATTATCTTTTTTATCGTTTCAAAAAACCGATATTTAACCGTGTACATATTTAAAAAATCTTTCCATCTTCTCTTTATGTCATTCACTGACGTTATTTCTTTGCCTTCTTGTCTGACTTCATATTTTGAATATCTCAACATAAATTCAAACGCTATTTCTTCATAATCGTTGAAATTTATACCCAAATATTCCAGCAGCAAAAACATTTTAGCTGATGTAAGATCCATTTCTTTTTGGCTTCTTTTCTTTTCAAGAAAGAAGGTCATTTCTTTTGATATTTCAAAATTACGTACGTTTTCCATTTTACCACCGATTTTCGTATTTAAATTTAAATGAATTGCACGATTCTATATAATTCAATATTTCTATTATTCGTGTCTTTTGATCTCTCATCATGTTGTCTGAAATCAAAATGCTTGCGCTGTCTATGCCAGCTTTGATTCGTATCTCTGTGACGTTCCATCGTTCTGACAACTCTAAATAATCGGCTAAATCAAATATATTTTTCTTGTTGTTATATAACATCACTATAAACCCATTCACATATTTATGAACGTCAAATCTTGTCTCCATTTGTTCCATAATTCATATTTTATTAATTCACAAAAATACGCACACCTGTTAAGATGTGCGTAAATAATTAAAGGGCTAAGCTATTTAAATATAAAGATATTTCAATCTCTCTAGTTTCAAGCTTTTCTAAATTAGAAATTATTTCTTTGAAATCTCCTTTTTTCTGAAAAAAATTTCCAAGGTCATATACATTAGCTGCTTCTATGTTTATCTTTTTTGTTCCTTCTTTATTCAAAATAAAGAATTTAGATTCGTTATTTCTTTCTTCCATTGAAAAATATGGATCTAAGTAATCTTTTGTTTCCTGTGACATATCTAAGTAGTTATATCTAATGAAAGATTTAATGTCTTTTCTTAATAATGATATTCTCCTTCTATTCTCGTTAATTAACTCTTCTATTTTCATTTTGTTATTTTTTTAATTTTTTTAATGGCATCCCCATTTCTGAGGATGCCAGTTTGTTAGATATTTGATAACACGTATCTTTTTGAATTTTCAAAGATACGTTCTATTTCTTCTTCGTTATCGTTAGTAACGATAAATTTACCATAAATGGTATTTAGTCCAGTACCTAAATATTCTCCTGTTTCATCATCATAGATATCTTCGTAATCTCCAGCGTAGAAATCTAGCAGTTCTAACCCTTCTAGATCATAATCTGAAATATTTCCAGCGATAGCATCAATGTAATCAGTTATGATTTCATCAAATACAACCTTTAAATTTTCTCTGTCGTTAAACGATAAATTTTCAATAATTTCATCTTATTATTTATTATGATTGTTAATTAATTCATTATACTTTTCTCTTGATATATGATAATAGACTTTCTCGCCTTTTTCTATTGTTATAATATCAAAATGTTTAAAATCTCGGATATCAAAGGTGCTTGATGTTCCTATAAAATATTCATATCTATCATTAAATCTTATTTCAAATTCTTTATTTATAAAAAAATAAACATTTGAATTTTTTACCGACATGAGATATATTCCGATGTCAGGAATATCATTCCAAGGATCATGATCTATTGTTAGATACAAGACACCTTGTTTGTCCTCTACTTCATATTCTTTGTCTTCTTTTTCACAAGAAGTCAAAAGGGCTATTGCCATTACAGCAAAAATAAATAATTTGTTCATGATTTTTATTTTTTAATTCACATTTTCAACACTTCAAACATATTGCTTTTTTTTTATCTATCAAAATAAAATCTTATTTTTTTTATTTTGGTTGACCATCATAATGCCTGTATATTTCGAATTGTAATTCATTCTTGCATTAAAATTTGATCGCTCGCAATGTTTAAATGGATTTCCAATTGTTTTATTCTTTTTTGTCCAACAAATGGAAGTGGTGCTGATAAATACGTTTTCATAATCTAATTATTTTTTTTTTGCAATATAGACAAAAAAAATAGTCGATTTTCTAAAACCGACTATTTAACGAATAAAATTAAACTACTTTATGAAATCCACACTATATCAAAGGAATAGAATGTAATATATAT
>Ga0172378_10002372_pt1 | contig 17651 bp, 12 predicted proteins | sample GrowelOW332metaG_FD_119755 | JGI IMG/M metagenome (GOLD analysis project Ga0172378, IMG submission 119755) | Groundwater microbial communities from an aquifer near a municipal landfill in Southern Ontario, Canada - Pumphouse #3_1 metaG | ecosystem: Environmental > Aquatic > Deep subsurface >... | reverse complement strand
TGGTGGCGGATCTCAGATTGAAAAATAAAAGCTAGAGAATTCATTCGATTCTTTAATTAATAAGATAAGGGGTGGTGTCAATAAAATGACACCACCCCTTATGCTTTTGAGAAAAAATCTTACCAGCTGAGTTTAGGTAACTCTAATAAGAAACTCTTTACCAGTTTGATGCTTGATAACCTCATAATTTAAGGTTTCTCTCTGATATCCCTTTTTGTATGACGTAATTCTTTACGCTTTTTCGATTTGGAATGTTATCTGTTAACATTTGACTCGCAAAAAGTCATTTTTGCCACCGTGTGTGCTCTTTGGTAACCTCGTACGTTTACCACAATGAACGTACGAGGTTACCGTGGTAAACGTACGAGGTTACCAAATGCCCTTTTTTGAGTGTTCACTTTTGTTCTTCAAAAACAAAATAACGCATTCTAAGGTACTTTCTCGGCCATCAAATGGATCAAGGTACTATTGCATATGCAAAAAAAATCGCATAAGCTCTATTTGAAGAAAAATAATTCACTATCGTTAAAATCTGGAGCTATAAATCTAAATTAATTAAAATCAGAAAAGTCCATTAAACCTTATCATACTCTTGGTGGAAACGAGCTACAGCAACGACCCCTTTGCGCCATAGTTCAATAGAGCAATTTTCATTAGGAGAATGTATGGCATTACTTTCCAATCCGAATCCCATCAAAATACTTTTCACGCCAAGTACTCGTTCAAATGTAGAAATAATAGGAATACTCCCTCCACGACGTACAGCTAGTGGTTTCATCCCAAAAGCTTCTTCAAATCCTATCTCAGCTGCTTTGTAGGCTGGCAAATCAATAGGGCAAAGATAAGCTTCACCTCCATGCATAGGAGTGACTTTTACCTTGACAGACTTAGGAGCTATCTTTTTGATATGATCTATCATCAGTTGAGAAATCTTATTATGATCTTGATGTGCTACTAGACGACAAGATAACTTAGCGGTTGCTTTTGAAGGAAGAACAGTTTTGCTTCCTTCTGCCATATATCCACCATAAATACCACAAAGGTCAAGAGATGGACGACAGCTATTACGCTCTAAAGTAGAATAACCCGCTTCACCAAACAGTTCATCGACGTCAAGACGCTTCTTATACTCTTCTTCATTAAATGGAATAGAAGCGATCATTTCTCGTTCACGAGATGGAATATCTTCCACATCATCGTAAAAACCAGGAACAGTGATACGACCTTTCTCGTCTTGAAGTTCAGAAATGATATTGCACAAAACATTAAGCGGATTGTGTACCGCTCCACCGAAGTGTCCAGAATGAAGATCTCTATTCGGTCCTGTCACTTCTACTTCCCAATAAGCCAAGCCTCTCAATCCTGAGGTGATAGATGGCAAATCCTCTCCTAACATAGACGTATCACTAACTAGAATGATGTCTGATGCCAATAACTCTTTATGATCTTCACAGAAGGCTTCTAAGCTAGGACTTCCAATCTCTTCCTCACCTTCGAGTAAGAATTTTACATTATGTTTGAGCAAATCGTTTTGGACTAGATACTCAAATGCTTTAGCTTGGATAAAAGATTGACCTTTGTCATCGTCAGCTCCACGAGCCCAAATATGTCCATCGCGTATCTCAGGTTCAAATGGCTTACTTTTCCACAAACTTAACGGCTCCACAGGCATCACATCATAATGTCCATAGATTAGCACTGTTTTAGCTTCAGGCGATACCATATATTCACCATAGACAACTGGATTTCCTTTTGTTGTCAATAGCTCTGCTTTCTGTACACCAGCTTCGAGGAGGAGTTTTTGCCATGTTTTCGCACATGCAATCATATCTTCATGATGTGCTGGATTACTGCTTATACTCGGGATACGTATGAGTTTGAATAACTCTTGGAATATTCTATCTTGATTTTTGTCTAGAAATTTCTGAATTGTTTCCATTTGATTTTGGGTATTGATTCGTGTTGATGTTTAGTGATTTACATTCTAGATCCTTTATCCAAAAGATAATTATCTAGTAACGTCATGGCAGCCATTGCTTCCACGACAGGTACAGCTCTAGGAAGGACACAGGCATCATGACGTCCTCTTGCAGTAATCGTTGTTTCGTTGCCATCAACATCGACTGTATCTTGCTCCATGAGTAGGGTAGCAACTGGTTTAAAAGCCACACGGAAATAGATATCTTCCCCATTACTAATTCCTCCTTGGATTCCTCCCGAATGATTTGTTCTGGTACGAATCTGACCCGCTCTGTTCTCGAAACAGTCATTTTGTTCTGACCCAAACATCTCAAGTCCAGTGAATCCTTCGCCATAATCGAATCCTTTGGTTGCATTGATAGTCATCATGGCATTGGCTAACTGTGCGCCAAGTCTGCCATAAAGCGGCTGTCCAAGTCCAATCGGACAATGTTGAATCACACAAGAAACGATTCCGCCGATAGTATCTCCTTTGCCTTTGGTTTTGAAGATTAGGTTTTCCATTTCTTTAGCTATGATAGGATCTGGGCAGCGAGTTTCTTCTAGTTCGATATGTTCCAAATCCACTTCTTTATAAGATTTGTTGAGTTTGAGTGGGCCCACTTGAGAAGTATAAGCGGTAATTTTAATGCCCAATTGTCGAAGTGCTAATTTAGCCATGGCACCACCAACCACACGACAAGCCGTTTCGCGAGCACTACTTCTCCCACCTCCGGTATGGTCTCTTACTCCATATTTTTTAGCGTAGGTATAATCTGCATGAGAAGGACGATATATATTGCGTAAATTTTCGTAATCATTGGAGTGCTGATTATTATTTCGAATCTCGAAACCAATAGGGCATCCCGTAGTTTGTCCCTCAAATATACCAGAAAGGAATTCAACTTTATCTCCTTCTTTTCTAGAAGTGGTTATTTTAGATTGTCCCGGTTTACGTCTATCTAGTTCACTCTGAATGAAGGCATAGTCTAGTGTAATACCTGATGGGAAACCATCTATAATTCCACCTATTGCAGGACCATGAGATTCACCAAATGTGGTGAGACGTAATAAATTTCCAAATGTATTGTTGTACATAGTCTAGTATGTTATGATGAATAATTACGATTACTTATATATGCAAATATAGCAAAAATAGGCCCTATATACTAGTATTGGATTGAATTATTCTTATATTTGTGCCATGTATTTTTCTACTTCCCTATCTTAAACGTTTTTCGTAACTCTCTTTTTTTGTAAGCTCCTTTTAAAGAGGGGCTCTTATTTATTGTACCCACTAAAACTATTGTAGAAGGTTAAGATTTAATTATTACTCTATTAAGACAATAAATAACTCGTCTAATCAGCTCTTTATGTAGTAGTTGGCACGAGTTTTGAAGAATAAAAAGACATAGATCATAGTTATAAATTTAAAAAACAAAACATTTTATGGAGAATCAAAAGAATCAACAAAACAAGTATATCGCAGTTAATTACAAATTGTATGATATCAGTGACGGAGAAAAAGAACTAATCGAAGAAACTCCAGAGGGACATCCTTTCCAATTTATTTCTGGAATGGGACTTACTCTAGACAAATTTGAGAAGGAACTTGCCGAAGTTATCGAAGGTGGTTCTTATGAGATCGAAATGACTGCTTCTGAAGCATACGGTGAACGTAATGAAGAATATGTGATTTCTTTGGATAAGAATATTTTTGAAATCGAAGGTAAGTTTGATGACGAGCATATCAAACCAGGTGCTGTTGTTCCATTGATGGGTGCTAACGGTGAACGTATGAATGGTACATGTGTTGAGGTAAAAGACGACAAGGTTATCATGGATATGAATCATCCTTTGGCTGGTATTCCATTACATTTCGAAGGAACTGTTGTAACGAACCGCGAAGCTACTAACGAAGAAATTCAAGAAATAGTAAAATCTATGACTGGCGAAGGTTCTAGTTGTGGTTGTGGTGACGGTTGCGGCGATGGCTGTAGTTGTGGTGATGGCTGTAATTGCTAATAATAAGACTTAGATAATTTAATGATAAGATAGTAATTTAGAACTATCTATATTAAATTGATGATATAAAAGACTTTTTTCTTACGATTGTAAGGAAAAAGTCTTTTTTTTATTCCGATTTGCTTGAATTTAAAAGATAAACTTCTAACTTTGCATCCAACAGTTAATCAATAAAGCATTATATTGAAAGTAAATAGGTCTTTTATATAATGTTATTGCTGAATTTTTTAGGTAAAATGAATAAATTGTAAGCACCTGACTAAAAGTGTTGCTTATGATGTAAACGCATATTTATATGAATCAGAAGTTTAAAATTCCTTTGAGAAGTATACAGTGTACTAGTGGAAGAAGAATGGCGGGTGCTCGTTCCTTATGGAGAGCAAATGGTATGACAACAGAACAAATGGGCAAACCAATTATTGCTATTGTCAACTCGTTTACACAGTTTGTCCCTGGTCATGTACATCTTCATCAAATCGGTCAAGATATAAAGAAACAAATAGAGAGTTTAGGTTGTTTTGCTGCTGAGTTCAACACCATTGCAATCGATGATGGGATTGCTATGGGACATGATGGTATGCTGTATTCTTTGCCATCTCGTGATATTATCGCAGATAGCGTGGAATATATGTGCAATGCCCACAAGGTAGATGCCATGATTTGTATCAGTAACTGTGACAAAATAACTCCTGGGATGTTGATGGCTGCTATGAGGTTAAATATTCCTGCCATTTTTGTCAGTGGGGGTCCTATGGAGGCTGGAGTTCTTGGCCGTAAAAAGTTAGATTTGATTGATGCTATGATTGAGAGTGCCGATACTCAAAATTCAGATGCTCAAATTCAAGAAATAGAAGAACAAGCCTGTCCTACTTGTGGTAGCTGTTCTGGTATGTTTACTGCCAATTCGATGAATTGCTTAGGTGAAGCATTGGGAATGGTATTGCCTGGAAACGGAACAGTCTTAGCTACGCACAAATTGCGTATTGATTTATTTAAGCAAGCTGCCCAGCGAATAGTCGATATGGCTTATGCTTATTATAGAGAGGGTGATGCACGCGTGCTTCCTCGTTCTATTGCTACTCGTGATGCTTTTTGCAATGCAATGAAACTTGATATTGCCATGGGAGGATCGACCAATACTGTATTGCATCTGTTAGCTATTGCTCATGAAGCTGAAGTTAACTTTACTATGCAAGATATTGACGATTTGTCAAAAACGACTCCTTGTCTATGTAAGGTTGCCCCAAATAAACCAGAATACCATATTGAAGATGTCAATAGAGCTGGAGGGATTATGGGAATCTTGGCAGAACTCAGTAGAGGGGGACACCTTGTCACTTCTACTTTTCGTGTCGATGGGTTGACTCTTGAAGAGGCTCTTGAACAAAATGATGTAATGAGTGCTTCTTGTTCTGCTGATGCCAAAAAAAGATATACTGCTGCACCCGGAAGAAAACGTACCGTCGTTATGGGAGACCAAGAACACTATTATGCTGAATTGGATCTCGATAGAAGTAATGGGTGTATCAGAGATGAAGCTCATGCTTACAGCAAAGATGGTGGATTGGCCATTCTTAAAGGAAATATTGCTCTCGATGGTTGCGTAGTGAAAACTGCTGGTGTCGATGAGTCGATTTGGCATTTTGAAGGTCCTGCTAAGGTGTATGATTCACAAGATATGGCTTGCGAGGCTATCCTCAATGATGAAGTGAAAGCTGGTGACGTAGTGGTTATCACTCACGAAGGTCCTAAAGGAGGTCCTGGCATGCAAGAAATGCTTTATCCAACTAGTTATATAAAGAGTAAACATCTAGGCAAACAGTGTGCATTGATTACTGATGGCCGTTTTAGTGGTGGAACTAGCGGGCTAAGCATCGGACATATTTCTCCCGAAGCAGCTTCTGGTGGTGCTATCGGTAAAATTATCGATGGGGATATCATCGAAATTGATATACCCAATCGTTCGATTAATGTCAAATTATCATCAGAAGAACTGGCCAATAGGATGATGCGTCCAGTACTGAGAGAACGTAGCGTAAGTAAGGCACTCCAAGCTTATTCAAGAATGGTGTCTTCAGCAGATAAAGGAGCTGTACGAATTTTAGATTGATCTAAATAGTAAATTTAATAACGTATTAGGTAATGTTTCTAAGCAATTAGGAACAGTTCAGGAACTATTTAATCAGACTGAAATTATGATGAAAGAACAGAAAATAAATAGAGATATCCAAGCGGTTAGAATGACTGGTGGTGAAGCATTGTTGAATGCGCTAGAAGATCATGGAGTAAAAACCTTTTTTGGCTACCCTGGTGGGGCTATCATGCCTGTTTATGACAAATTATACGATCATAAAGACACATTAAATCATATATTGATGCGCCATGAACAAGGGGCTATCCATGCTGCACAAGGGTTCGCTCGAGTGTCTGGACAGTTAGGTGTGTGTATGGTGACTAGTGGCCCTGGTGCAACGAATACAGTGACTGGTATTGCAGATGCCATGATTGATAGTACCCCTGTCCTTGTTATTGCTGGACAAGTTGGAACAAAGATGCTTGGTAGTGACGCTTTTCAGGAGGTGGATTTAGTGGGTATCACCCAGCCTATCAGTAAATGGAGTTATCAGATTCGTTCGGCTGAAGATGTCCCATGGGCAGTTGCTCGGGCGTGCTATATTGCTACTTCAGGTCGCCCAGGACCAGTGGTTCTCGATTTCACCAAAGATGCTCAAATTGGATTCGTCGATTATCAACCGACTATCGTTGATTTTATTAGAAGTTATGTATCGAATCCTCAACCAAAAGAGGGGGCCTTGGAAAGTGCAGCTAAATTAATCAATGCAGCTGCTAGACCATTGGTACTAGTGGGACAGGGGGTGCTTTTGGGCGAAGCTACTTCCGAATTGGAACAATTCATCCAAAAGACAGATATTCCTGTCGGAACGACACTTCTCGGACTTTCTGCTTTGCCTAGTAATCATCCTAATAATCTAGGCATGTTGGGGATGCATGGCAACTTAGCTCCCAATAAAGCAACCAATTTATGTGATGTGTTGATTGCAGTAGGGATGCGTTTTGATGATCGTGTGACGGGTAATCTTCAGACGTATGCTCCTCAGGCTAAGGTTATTCATCTAGATATAGATAGTGCTGAATTTAATAAAAATGTACGGGTAACTATCCCTATTCTTGGAGATTGTAAACAATCACTGAAGAGACTGACTGAATTAGCCGAAAAACGAAATCATCAGGCATGGAAAGATTCTTTAATCCCTTATGCTGAAGAAGAATATAAAGTGGTTTGTGCTAAGGAGATGAGTACAACGTCTGATGGCTATCTTCGTATGGGACAAGTTGCTCGATTGGTTAGTGAAGCCGCCCATAATGAGGCTATTTTGGTCACAGATGTAGGTCAGAATCAGATGCTTTCAGCTCGTTATTTTAAATATACGCAGCCTAGAAGTTTAGTTACTTCAGGCGGACTCGGAACAATGGGGTTTGGATTGCCAGCTGCCATTGGTGCTGTCTATGGAAATCGACAGCTCAATCATGATGATAAGAAGCCTGTCGTTTTGATGACTGGAGATGGGGGCATCCAGATGGTTATCCAAGAATTAGGCACGATAATGGAACAGCAATGTCCTGTAAAAATGGTCATCTTGAATAATAGTTATCTAGGTAATGTAAGACAGTGGCAAGAAATGTTTTTCGGAAAACGTTACTCTTTTACACCGATGAAAAATCCTGACTATCTGAAGTTGTCGGATGCTTATGGAATAAAAAGTAAACGTGTGATAACTGAAGATCAATTGAATGAGGCTATTTCAGAAATGTTGGCTTATGAGGGGGCTTATTTATTAGAAGTTTGCGTCGAAAAAGAAGGCAATGTCATGCCTATGGTTCCAATTGGTGGTACTATCTCTGAGATGTTGTTAGAACCATAAGAAACAAAGATGATTATGAAAGAAGCATTATATACAATAATAGTCCATTCGGAAAATATAGCGGGTGTATTGAATAAAGTGACTGCAGCCTTCACCCGTAGGCAGATAAATATCGAGAGTTTGAATGTATCTGCATCTTCTATTAAAGGGGTTCATAAATACACGATTACCTCGAGAACAGATGCTACAAATATAGAACGTATCGTGCAGCAGATAGCTAAAAATATTGATGTTATACAAGCACAATACTTTTTAGACTCAGGAGTGATACATCGTGAAGTGGCCATGTATAAATTGTCCACAGATATATTGCAGTCTCAACCGGCTATATCAAAGATTATACGGAAGTATAGCGCACATATTATAGAAGTAAATGAAGTGTTTTCTATCCTAGAAATGTCAGGAGTGGATGAAGAAATTACTGCTCTATATGAAGAATTAAAAGTTTTTAGTACTATATTGCAATTTGTTCGGTCCGGAAGAATTGTTATTACAACAAGTAGTTTCGAACATGTAGATGAGTTTCTCGAGAGTAGAGATAAGGCACACAAGCTATCTCGGGAAAGTTGTTGGAGCAAAGATGAATAATAAATCAAAAGAGGTATAGTAAAGAAATGAAGAAATTTGAATCGTACAAACAACCACAAGAAACAGATCCTAGAGTCTTGAAGCAAGAAATCGTAGCGGAGTCTTTTCATTGTGATTTTTCTGCTCATTTGACTATGGGGGTATTGGGTAATCATTTACTTAATGTGGCTGGAAATCATGCCAATGAGCGACATTTTGGTATTGAAACTTTTAAGACACTTAGTTGGGTGTTATCTCGGTTAGTCATAGAAATGGATGAAATGCCTGCTCAGCATGAGCATTTTACTATCGAAACGTGGACGACTTCCATCGCTCGATTATTTACTAATCGCGAATTTGCAATGTATAACCCAGAAGGTAAGGCCATTGGCTTTGCTACTTCTATATGGGCATTGATTGATTTGGGAACAAGAAAGCCACTTAATCCTTTGTCTGTAAATGATGGACAACTCAAAAAGTATATGTATCCTGAATATACTGTGCCTATCGATGGACCGGGACATATCAGGATGAAAGAGGCAGAGGAAGTGTACAAACATGTCGTTTGTTATACGGATATTGATATCAATGGGCATCTTAATAGTATGCGTTATATTGAACATCTACTTAATTGTTTCGATTTGGATTATCACAAGACTCATCGACTGCGTCGCTTAGATATCGCTTATAGTGCAGAATGTTATGCTGGAGACGAAATCAAGATAGTGCGACAAGAAAAAACACCCAATGTATGGATGCTTGAAGTGATAAGACCAGATGGAAAAGCAGCAGTAAAATCGCTAATAGAATTTGAATAAGAATAGTATTTGTTTTAAATAAATCAAAAATGAATCACAAATCATTAAATAGGTAAAATTATGGCTAAAATGAATTTTGGGGGAGTTGAAGAAAACGTAGTTACACGTGAAGAATTCCCATTGAAAAAGGCAAAAGAAGTTCTAAAAAATGAAGTAATTGCTGTTATCGGTTATGGTGTACAAGGACCTGGTCAGTCACTCAATTTGAGAGATAATGGCTTTAACGTAATCGTTGGTCAGCGAAAAGGTAAAACTTGGGACAAGGCTGTTGCTGATGGTTGGGTACCTGGTGAAACATTATTCGAAATCGAAGAGGCTTGTAAACGGGGTACTATCATCGAATATTTGTTGTCTGATGCGGCTCAAATTGAGGTTTGGCCAACAGTGAAGAAACAACTGACTCCTGGTAAAGCATTGTATTTCTCTCATGGATTTGGTATCACATATAAGGAACGTACTCATATCATTCCTCCTAAAGATATTGATGTGATTTTGGTCGCTCCTAAAGGTTCAGGTACCTCATTGCGTACGATGTTCTTAGAGGATAGAGGTCTTAACTCTAGTTATGCTGTTTTCCAAGATGCTACAGGTAAGGCTTTTGAAAGAGTTGTGGCTTTGGGTATTGGTGTCGGTTCTGGTTATTTATTCGAAACAACTTTCGAACGTGAAGTCTATTCTGATTTGACAGGGGAACGTGGTACGCTTATGGGCGCTATCCAAGGACTCCTACTTGCTCAATTTGAAGTGTTGAGAGCTAATGGACATACTCCATCTGAAGCTTTCAATGAGACAGTAGAGGAATTGACTCAATCATTGATGCCTTTATTTGCTGCTAAGGGAATGGATTGGATGTATGCAAACTGTTCTACTACAGCACAACGTGGTGCACTTGATTGGATGGTTCCATTTCATGATGCAGCCAAACCTGTCTTTGAAAAATTATATGCTGAAGTAAAATGTGGCAATGAAGCTCAACGTTCTATTGATACCAATTCTAAACCTGATTATAGAGCGGGATTGGACAATGAATTGAAGCAACTTCATGAAAGTGAAATGTGGCGTACTGGTGCTGTTGTACGTAAATTACGTCCAGAGAATCAAAAATAATTGCTTCAAATAGGGTAATCATTTTGGTTACTTTATAGCAAGTGTATCTATAAAGAAATAGCGTATAGTCTTTCGTGGACTATACGCTTTTCTTTTTTTTATTCGTGCATTTTCTATTTGGATCAGATTAATTCGCTTCAAGGATTACAAAATGCTTTGATAATAAGCAAAGAAGAGTTATTTTGTTGGATTTGTCGCAAAATAGCTCTATTTTTGTATCTCATATAAACAAAAAAATAGAGATAAGCTATGATGCTTGAAACAAAAAGATTTATTGCACCTGGTGGTTGGTTTGCTATGCAGTATCCAAATACCTGGAGTGAGTTCGAAGATTCTACTGAAAGCTTTTTATTCTATAATCCAGATGTATGGGATGGCAACTTTCGCATTTCTGCCTATCAGGAAAATGGAAATCGTCAATTTGGTCTTGAGAGCTTACGTCAATGTCTTGTTCTGAATTCTTCAGCCTCTCGAATTACAATCGGATCTTTTCAAGCTGCTTATAGTGAAGAACTGTTCGAAGAGGACGAAACTGAATTTATCACATACAATTGGGAAATAGCTGCGGGCTCTCTTCTTATCGAAGTGAGTTTTACGACGTTATCTTCTGCTGACAAAGCTATTGCTGAAAAAATAATAACTTCGTTGGAACCTCGTGATTTGGATAAGAAATATCCAGCTGAAGTGGTCACTGTTCGTATCGCAGAGATTAGTGAAATTAATGAGGCATTTGATTGGACTCTTCAACTCGTCAAAGCACAACTCAACACTGATTTCCAAGGACTCGAAGAAGAATTGGATAAATTGCAGCAGGTGATTACTTCTGCTGATTTATCAGCTAAGAAGAGAGCTTCTTGGATTGCATTAGGTATCAGTCTTTGTGTGATTATGATGAATGAGATAGATGGATTGGAGTGGTGTAGCTTGATTGATGGAAATCGAGAAGCACCCGTTTTAAGAAAAAAAGATTCAGAGGATTTCATTGATCCTATGAAATTAGTTTGGAGCCGTAAAAAACGCGGTGAAGAAATCAATGTCAAGGAAATTTATCAAGAAGCTGTTGAGGAATTGTTCCATTAATTTCAAACATGCTCTTTCTCTAATTAACAAAATACAATATAAACTATGGCCCCAACTCCTCACTTACAAGTCGAGAGTTTGAATAAACGATTTGGCGATCTTGTACTTTTTGACGGATTGTCATTCGGAGTAAACCAAGGTGACCGCATCGGTTTGATTGCTCAAAATGGAACAGGTAAATCTACCTTGTTAAATATCCTCACTGATAAGGAAGGATATGAATCAGGAATAATAACTTTTAGAAATGATTTGACAGTAGGGTATCTAGAACAAGACCCTCAATATAAATTAGGAACGACTGTCCTAGATGCTTGTTTGCATGGTAAGTCTGCTGAGTATGAACTCAAGGCTAAACAGATGCTTACGAAGTTAAATATCTATGACTTGGACCAAAAAGTTGAAACCCTTAGTGGGGGACAACTGAAGCGTGTGGCTTTGGCTAGTGCGCTTATTTCAGAAGCGGATATGTTGATTCTCGATGAACCTACTAACCATTTGGATCTAGAGATGACTGAGTGGCTGGAGGGCTATCTTCAACGTCAATCTAAGTCTTTACTGATGGTTACTCATGATCGCTATTTTCTGGATAGGGTATGCAATTCTATTCTCGAAATAGATAATCGTCAGGCTTATGCTTACCAAGGTAATTATAGTTATTACTTAGAAAAACGTCAAGAGCGTATCAATACTCGTGCCGTTGGGATTGACCGTGCGACAAATTTGTACCGTACCGAACTTGAATGGATGCGCCGGATGCCTCAAGCTAGAGGGCATAAAGCAAAGTATCGTGAAGATGCTTTCTATGAAATAGAAAAGATAGCGAAACAAAATATTGATAATCGACAGGTGACACTTGATGTGAAGTCTACTTATATTGGTAAAAAGATATTTGAGGCAAAACATCTTAGCAAAAAATTCGGAGATAAAGTGATTCTGAAAGATTTTAGTTATGTCTTTTCTCGTTATGAAAAAATGGGAATAGTCGGGAATAACGGAACAGGGAAATCGACTTTTATTAAGATGCTTTTAGGCAAAGTTCCTTTGGATTCTGGTGAGGTCGATCTTGGTGAAACTGTACGTTTCGGTTATTATTCTCAAGATGGTTTACAGTTTGATGATAAGAAAAAAGTCATAGAAGTGGTGCAAGATATCGCTGAAGTGATTAATCTGTCTGATGGACGTGCAATGACTGCTTCTCAAATGCTACAATATTTCTTGTTCACTCCAGAGACGCAATATAGTTTTGTCTCTAGATTATCTGGAGGAGAGCGACGACGCTTGTATCTTTGTACTATATTGATGACTAATCCTAATTTCTTGGTTCTCGATGAGCCGACTAATGACCTTGATATTGTTACGCTTAACATCTTGGAAGAGTATCTTAAGGGTTTTCAAGGCTGCGTCATCGTTGTTTCTCATGATCGTTACTTTATGGATAAGGTTGTGGATCATTTGATGGTCTTCAACGGAGAAGGCGAAATTAAAGATTTCCCGGGTAATTATACTCAGTATAGAAACTGGAAAGGACTTCAAGAGAAAGAGAGTAAAGCTGAAGGAAAAAACCAAAAGTTAAAGAGTAATTCTTCTGATGATAGTGATTCGTTTGATGAGGTAGCTACAACAGCTAGTAATCAAGAAGCTATCGTGACCAAATCAGGAAGAGTGAGACTAAATAGTGCTCGTAAATTATCTTACAAAGAAAAAAGAGAGATTGAAGCTTTGACCAAAGAAATCGCTAAACTTGACCAAGAGAAGAAGGCTATTGAAACTCAATTATCATCTGGCTCTCTAGATGTAAACGAATTAGTTGAAGCGAGTAAACGTTTGCCGATAGTCAATGACGCCATTGATGAAAAGGAAATGAGATGGTTGGAATTGGATGAAATTGAACAAGGGAATGGATAAGCTATAAAATGAACTGTAAAAAGTAAAAACAGATATTATGCCACAGATTTCTAATAGAGCGATTGAGATGCCTCAATCACCAATTCGTAAATTGGCTCCACTTGCTAATGCTGCAGCGGAACGGGGAGTAAATGTACATCACCTAAATATAGGTCAACCTGATTTGCCTTCTCCTCCAGAAGCTTTAGCTGCTTTGAAAAATATAAATCGAGAGGTTCTTGAGTATAGTCCTAGTGATGGATACAGGTCTTTTAGAGAGAAACTCTGTGGCTATTATGCCAAATATGATATCTTTTTAAATGCTGATGATATTATTATCACAACTGGGGGGTCTGAAGCTGTTCTATTTGCTTTTATGTCGTGTCTGAATCCAGGGGATGAGATTATTGTTCCTGAACCTGCTTATGCTAATTATATGGCTTTTGCTATTTCTGCTGGAGCTAAAATTAGAACGGTATCAAGTAGTATTGAACAAGGATTTTCATTGCCTCCTGTTCATGCCTTTGAGAAATTAATAAATGAGCATACACGCGGCATTCTTATTTGCAATCCAAATAATCCTACTGGCTATCTTTATACACGTAGGGAAATGGAGCAGATACGCAAAATGGTGAAGAAGCATGACCTTTTTCTGTTTTCGGATGAAGTGTATAGAGAATTTATCTATACAGGTAGTCCTTATATTTCAGCTTGTCATTTAAAAGAAATCGAACAAAACGTGGTGCTTATCGACTCAGTATCGAAACGATATTCTGAGTGTGGTATCCGTGTAGGGGCCTTGATTACTAAGAACAAGACTGTGCACGATGCAGTGATGAAATTTTGTCAAGCTCGTCTATCTCCTCCCTTGTTGGGGCAGATCGTTGCTGAGGCTTCTTTGGATACTACTGAAGAATATATGCGTAATTGCTATGACGAATATGTGGAAAGAAGAAACTGTCTAATTGATGGACTTAATCGAATCCCTGGGGTTTATTCACCCATTCCTATGGGCGCTTTCTACACTGTCGCTCGTCTTCCCGTAGAAGATGCGGATCATTTTTGTGCGTGGTGTCTGAGTGATTTTGAATATGAAGGAGAAACCGTTATGATGGCTCCTGCTTCTGGTTTCTATACGACTCCTGGTGAAGGAAAAAATGAAGTTCGTATAGCTTATGTAACGGCTAAAGAGGAATTGAAACGTGCTTTGTTTATATTGGGAAAAGCACTCGAAACCTATAATAATCGCTCGCTCGATTAATTATCTGTATCATTTACTGATCAAATAATAAAGGGATTGAATGAGAACCAGAGTAACAACTTTATAGACTGAATATAGTGTCTTATAACTTTTTCTTATCTCGGCGCATTTATAACGGAGGTTCTACAAAAAAAGGTGGAGCAGCTCCGGCTGTGCGTATTGCGCTGTTAGGAATTGCTTTCGGATTGGCCATTATTCTTCTTTCAGTCGCTGTTGTGTCTGGATTTAAGAACCAGATTAAAGTTCGATTAGCTGGATTTGGATCTGATGTTCAAATCGCTAATTTTGATGCTGCTGTATCGTATGAAACGCTCCCAATATGGGTGACAGATAGTTTAGAAGAGGCTATCAAAACTGAGTTTCCTGATGTGTCAACTATTCAGCGATATGCAACTAAACCTGCTATGATCAAGACTGATAATGCTTTTCAGGGAGCCGTCGCTAAGGGATTAGGTCCTGAATTTGATGCGTCTTTCTTTAAAGATTATTTGGTTGAAGGGGTTATCCCTGATTTTTCTGATTCGACCTATACTAACCAGATCGTTTTATCAAAGACCTTAGCACGTAAGATGGATTTGAAGTTGAATGATCAGTTATTACTTTATTTCATTACAGATCAAATAAAAGCACGTAAATTGAAAATTGTAGGGATCTATGATACTGGATTTTCTCAATATGATGAAACTTATCTTTTAGTTGACTTGTACCTTATACAGCGACTTAACAATTGGGATAATCATCAAGTGAGTGGCTTGGAAATTGATTTAGTCTCAGATGCTAACCAAGCTGTTGTCGTAGATAATATGCGTGCGTGCTATACGAATATTTCTGATGAGCATGGGGGACATTATTTTGTACAGTCTATTCGTGATCTACATCCTCAACTTTTTGGCTGGCTTGATTTATTAGATATCAATGTTGTTGTTATCTTATTTTTGATGCTAGGTGTAGCAGGAGTAACTATGATTTCTGGTTTACTTATCATTATATTGGAGCATACTCAAATGATTGGTTTATTCAAAGCTCTTGGCATGTCTAATCGATCTGTTCGAAGATTATTTCTTAATTTGTCTATCTTTTTGATTTCACAGGGAATGATTATAGGTAATCTATTTGCTGGGGCAATTTACTTCGTACAGAATTATTGGCATCTTTTTACTTTAGATCCAAATACTTATTACGTCAATTATGTACCGATGGAAATTTCATTTCAATCGTGGCTTTCTATCAATGTGTGTACATTACTCGTTTCTGTTATTATTATGATTTTGCCGACTTATATGATTTCTAAAATAAATCCGGCTACTTCCATGAAATATGAATAAATAAGCGTAAAAAAAAGTCCATTTCTTTAAAATTTGAAGATTTCTGTTGCTACTAGTTAAATAAAAAACTGTAACTTTGTAGTGTAAAGAATTACTAAATCAAATAATAAGTATATAATATGACTCCATTAAGTTTGATTACTCCTGAGAGTATTGTTGAAGATATGCGTTATCTTAAGCTTTTATCTCGGAGTTTCCCAACAATAGGACATGCTAGTACGGAAATTATTAATCTGGAAGCTATTCTAAATTTACCTAAAGGAACAGAACATTTTATGAGTGATATACATGGAGAGAGTGAAGCTTTCGAACATGTATTGAAAAATGCATCAGGTACTGTTCGTCGTAAGGTAGAAGAGATCTTTGGTCAAACATTGCGAGAATCTACCATACGTGATATCTGTACGCTTATCTATTATCCAGTGCAGAAATTAAATAGAGTCAAAGAAATGGAGACTGATTTGGATGATTGGTACATGACGACACTGAACCAATTGGTTAGAGTTTGTCAGAATGTGTCATCTAAATATACTCGTTCAAAAGTTCGTAAAGCACTTCCAGAAGATTTTTCTTATATCATTCAAGAGTTGTTGCACGAAGGTAGTCAACAGCATGTTGATAAGCAGGCTTATACCAATCAAATTATAGCTACAATCATTTCGACAAAACGTGCTGATGAATTTATCGAAGCGATGTGTAATCTGATTCAGCAATTAGCAATAGATTCTCTTCATATCGTGGGTGATATTTATGATAGAGGTAATGGTGCTCACCGGATTGTAGAGCGTTTGCGTCATTATCATAATTTTGATATTCAATGGGGAAATCATGATATCTTGTGGATGGGTGCAGCATCGGGAAATGATGCTTGTATGGCTAATGCAATACGTATCTCTTTGCGTTATGGTAATTTGGACCCATTGGAATATGGATATAGTATCAATATGCTTCCGTTAGCTACGTTTGCAATGGATGTCTATGGGGATGATCCTTGTGCGCTTTTTATGCCAAAAGGAGTTCAGACAAGTTCTAAATATAAGGATAAAGATATTCGTCTTATTGCTCAGATGCATAAGGCTATTGCTATCATTCAATTTAAGTTGGAATCGACTTTAATTAAGAAACATCCTGAATATGAGATGCAAGGAAGATTGCGCTTGGATAAAATGAATTTAGATAAAGGGGTTGTTACTATTGATGGTAAAGAATATGATATGACTGATACTCATTTCCCAACAATAGATCCCAAAGATCCTCGCAAATTGTCGGTTGAGGAAGAACTATTAGTTCAAAAATTACATAGCTCATTTGCCAAAAGTGAACGTATAAAAAAACATATGGCTTGTCTTTTGAAATATGGTAGCATGTATCTAGTTGTCAATAGTAATCTTCTTTTTCATGCTTCTATTCCGTTAAACGAAGATGGATCTTTCAAAGAGGTGATGATTGAGGGTAAGATATATAAAGGGAAAAGATTACTAGATAAAGTTGATTCTATGGTGCGAATCGCTTATTTAGATAATGAAGAACTCGATTTAGAACGGAATTTACCTGATGTTGAGTCTGCTCGTGATTATATGTGGTATCTATGGTGTGGAAAGGATTCTCCTTTGTTCGATAAAGATAAAATGGCTACTTTTGAAAATTATTTTTTGAAGGATGAAAGTACTCGTAAAGAAGT
>Ga0172378_10002369_pt1 | contig 17662 bp, 16 predicted proteins | sample GrowelOW332metaG_FD_119755 | JGI IMG/M metagenome (GOLD analysis project Ga0172378, IMG submission 119755) | Groundwater microbial communities from an aquifer near a municipal landfill in Southern Ontario, Canada - Pumphouse #3_1 metaG | ecosystem: Environmental > Aquatic > Deep subsurface >... | reverse complement strand
TGTTGAGAATGCTATCAAAAACCTACTCACCATAACTCGGCTATGTTTCCGTTGCTTTTTGATGCGCTACATCAACACTAACAGACATTTAGACTTTTCGTTACGAAAACCCTTGCGGATTTAAGGTATTAATAAAAACAATATGTTTTTATTAATTTTTTATATTTAACTCAGCAATAATTTTTTTTGCCTGTTTAGGTGAAAAATTCCAATAATTAGAATTTTTAATTTTTTCCCATGTATCATCATCAAATCTTTTTTTATAACTTTTTGCTGGAGATCCAAAAATGATTGTGTTTTCGGGAACATCTTTATTAACAAAACTCCCTGCTCCGATAACAGCACCATTACCAATAGTAATACCTTGTTTAATTATTACTCCAGTTCCTACCCAAACGTCATTCCCTATTTTTGTAATATTCCCTGAAACACAAAGATTACTTAATTTAGTTGAAGTTGATATCCATTTATAAGAGTGCTCCATCCCACCTATGACAACATTAGGAGCAATTGAACAATAATTGCTAATATTAGTATGATTTAAAATACAATTAGGACCAATATAATTCCATTTTCCTATTTTGGACGATATTAAATGGCAATTAGAACAAATTCTTGATTTATTTGATATTTTTGTATTTTTGTAATAATTGATAGGCAATCGTAAAAACCATATACATTTAAATATAAAATTTTTCATAAATTTGAATTTAAATTTGATAACACAAAATGTTTTTTATTCAATAATATATAATTTCTTTCAAAAAGTTTTTTATAAATTAAATCGTAAGTCACATCATCAATAACAACTATTTTACCTGAAAAATATCCTTGTAATAAAACGGTAGAATAACTTCCTACGACATAATCGCAATTAATTATAGATTGTTCTATTGATATTTTATCTGGATATTCAATATTCGCTTTTTTAACATATTTCAACAATAATTTTATATTACTATATCTTGGATGGGGACGAAATTTTAAACTATAACCTTTATCTTTTAAAAATGACATAGAATCAATTATCCCTTTTATTTCTTCTTCACTATAATTAGCAAGATAATATTTAAAATCGCTATAATAATCATTATTTAAATATGATATCTTATCAATAGATAGTGACGAAGGGATATGAATTTTAAACTGTCCTTTTCCAACACGCATAGAAATAAAGAGTTCTTCATAATGTTTATCCCAAATATAACATTCATCATATCTAAAAAAACTATCCCGTATATTAAATAATTTTTCGCCATGCATTACATCAATATGTTTTATAGAATATCGATTACAATATGCTGTCAAAATTGAACTTGTAAAAGAATATTCTGCGTGTACAAGAATCGCTTTAGGTTGATATAACTTAATAGCATAATTATATTCAGCAATTTTAAAAATACACTTTAATAAGAAATAATATGAGAAAGGATGTTTTAAAAATATTTTATATATAAATAATAAATTATTAAATGACAATTTTCGTCCTTCATCCCAATTAATATATTTAATAGAATTATATTGTTTAACTATGTTTTTAGGCAATATGTTATTATCTAAATACTTCCAATTAGCAACAGCATCAAATTTTATTATATTCTTTTTTTTAGGATTAAGCAGATATAAAGTAAGAGTTGGGATAATCAATAAAAATGAAAAAAAATTATAAGCAAACGCAGAAATATCTTTTACAAAAAACATTTGGCATAAATACTGATTATATGAACGCTCAAAATCATCTTTAGGTTCCGATAATGAATTTAGAAAAGTTTTTTGTTCTTCTACTGAAATATCAAATAATGACTTTTCCTTACTATTCAAAAATTTGAGTATTTTAAAATAATTAATTTTCATGCTTATTTATTATATCTTTATAAACGGCAATATAATTTTTTGCCATTATTTCAAGTGAGAATTTTTTTGCAAATTGTTTTATGTATTTTCTATCCCATTTTTTACTAAGCATATTCATAATACCATCCCGTACTGCATCATCACTCCTTTGATGCATTGTAATCATAGTTTTTTTATTATATACATCTGGAACAGCAGCTAAATCAGAAAAAGTAAGGTTGGGCAGACCATAAATATATCCTTCAATAATACTTAATCCAAATCCTTCTGATATACTTAGTAGTGAAGTATAATTAGCTTGATTGTAATAGTTATGAATTTTATCTTTTGGTACTCCACCACACAAAATCAAATGTTCTTCTAAATTATTTTTTTTAATGTAATTCTCAATTTCAGAATTAATAGGAATTTGACCTAAAAATAAAACATAAAGTGTATCTTTAATAGTATCAGGTAATTTATTATATGCTTTTGCTAATTGAATTTGATTCTTATTATTTGAAATATTTCCAACATGCAAAAATATTTCACTTCCTTCAGGTATATCATACTTCATTTTAATATTAATTGATGTGATTTTTTTTATTTTCGTATCACATCCATTAGTGACTACAAAATAATTAGGAATATTAAAAACATTTAAATAATTACATACCTCTGATTTTAATCCACTACTAATAAACGTAAGTGGAATCTTTTCAGTATGAGATTTAAATAAAAAATCTTTTTCGTATTTTTTCCCTGATACTCCTAATTTTATACTATTTGAAAAACTATTAAGACCATGCAAAGTAATAAGAAATGGAGTATTACAATCATTACAACATTTTATAGAAGCTTCTGTAATATGTCCACATCCGTGAATATGAATAATATCATAATGATTTTTTTTTATAATATTTTCTGTATAACCCATGGAAATAAAATAATAAAAGACTCTTAACTTTTCTTTTATAGGTACAGGATATTTTTTCAAATACTTACTGCAATAAAATAAATATTTAATTTTAAAATTTAAATAAATGTTTAACCATTTATGTTTTAGAATATTAATCCCATTATAAGTACAAGCATTATTAATAGAAGAAAAAGTTATTAAATCAACTTCTTCTTTTTTTGCAACACTTTCAGCTATGTCTCTAACCATATAACCAAAACCTGTTTTATTCTTTGAAAAAGATTTAATGTTTTCTATTGTAATATATGGTGATATGAAAAGAATTTTCATGATAAATATTTTTATTAACTTAATATTTCAGATAAAATAGTTGGTTTAGACCCATTATGAACAGCATATTCAATAAATTCAAAAAAATCTTTACAAATTTGTGGATTATCACGTAAATGCCAATAGTGGACATTTATTACCATTGGGGAATTAATTTTATTACAATAATTAAACATTTTTATTAAATAATCTTTATTTTGCAATAAGCAAGCATTTAACTCTTTATGTGTTTTATAATTTAATATATCAGGATATGGTAATTTTCTTATTAGTCGAATATTCCATCTTTTAATATAATTATTTATAGTAATTAATGTTAAATCGCGTTTAAATTTTATAGGTATTATTCCTGAGTAATTAAGATTGTTTTTGTATACAGCATTAATACCATATTTTGTAATTTTATTTGAAGGGGCAACAAAACAGCTTATTGGGTAATCGAATAATTTTGATAAATTGTTTTTCCAATGTGATATCATAGATATAAGATCAAAATCATTTTTTCTCCACTCCATTTCTGCATATCGTTTGTCCTTTATATATTTATATTGGTGAGTAATACCATGTAATAAAATATCACATTTTTTTTCTTTTACTAATTTTTTAAGGTATGAACATAATTCTATGTTATCACCTATATATCTTGGTATAGAATTACCTTTTGTATCAGGACAATTTCCAACAGTTGAAACATCCATAACAGTTGGAATTACAGCATAGGATATTGGGAAATACTCAATAGGTTTGTATAAATCAACTAAATCTTTCACTTTGGTGAAATAATTACAGTCATCATCTCTTATTGCAATTTTTATCATTTTTTAGTTTATTTAATATTTCAAATGCAATTTTTGTTTTGAATAAAAGAATAGTTACTATATATATAGATATACATACAAAAGCACCAGAAATTAAAGCAATTATATTATTTTCAATAGGCACATATATTTTAAATAATAATACAGCTAGCATCATTATGATTGAAGCTAAAATGATTTTCTTTAATGAAATAAACAAATTTTTAAGAATAATTTCTTTATATCTTTTCTTTAGTAAATAAATAAGTCTTAATGAAATTATCATTGCGGATATGCTTGCAGACAGAGCTAATCCTTTAGCTCCCATTATAAAAGGTAATGTTAAATTTAATACGATATTTATTATTACACCTAATGTGGCGTTTTTTGCAGGGGTTTTAGTATCCTTAAGAGAATAAAATACCCTTGTAACAGTTTGTCTAAAAGCCATAAATAGTAATCCGAAAGTATAATATAAAAATAATTCTTTTGTTGTATTTATAGCTTTTAAATCAAATGCACCTCTAGCAAATGCTATTGTAATAATTTCAGTTTTGTATATTATTAGACCCAAAATTAATGGAATTATAAACAATGAAAATGTTGATATTGTAAAATTAAACAATTTATTTAGTTGCTTTAAATTATTTTTAGCAGTAGCTTCGGCATATAAAGGAAATACTATTGTTGATATAGCAGAAATAAAAAGACTTGAAAAAACAGTATTTAATTTTGATGCATAAGAAAGTGCAGCAATTGTTCCTACAAAAAAAAATGAAGCTACTATTCTATTTACTATTGCATTTATTTGGGCGACACTAATACTCCACATTACAGGTAAAGACATTTTTGCTGCTTTAATAAGTTCTTTATCCTTTAAATTTATATAAAATTTATATTTGAAATATTTTTTTGCAATAACAAGAATAAAGCTCAATTGAAAAAATGCACCAATTATCTGACCTAAACAAGCAGCTTTTACTCCTATTTTTGTATAAAGTAAAACTATTGTTATTATCAGTCCAATATTTAACAAATAAACGCTTAAAGATGGTAATACAAATTTTTTATTAGAATTTAAAACAGCTGTTAATAATTGTGTTACTGCTGTAAAAATTACTGTAGGAAAAGTTATTCTTAGTAAAGTTGTTGCTAAATTATGTGTTTCGATACTAAATCCAGGAGCAAACAGATATATAATATAACCTGAAAATAATTCACCGAAAATAATAAATAATACAGATAGTATTAATATCGTATTTAAAAAATTATTAACGAAGAGATTAGCTTTGAAATTTCCTTCTTTATAAAGTTTATCTGTATAAAGAGGTATAACAATAGAATTAATAGAAACAGCTACAAAAGAAAACAGTGTTACTGGTATTTGTATAGCAATTGTATATGCATCTGCAATATTGCTTACTCCTAAATAGGAGGCAACAACAGCTTCTTTAACAAAAGATAAAAAATAACCTCCTATTAAAATAATAGTAACGCCAAAAGACGATTTAACTAGTGAATTTTTCAATGTAAAAAATTAAATATGTAATTTGGCTTTTAAGAAACTTAATAAAATTTGAGCAAAAGATGGTATATCATATTTTTTTATCAATTTTATGAATGATATTGAATTATAATCATCAATAAAATTTTTACGTAATAAAGGTGGTTGTGGATTTTTATGCATACCTTTTAAAACAGAAGTGGATTTCATATAATCAACTTCAATTGTTTTTAATTCAGTACAAGAATTTAAAAGGTCACGTCCTTTAAGGGTGTTTACCATAACAAAAGACACTCCTTTTTCTGGATTAACTTCAGGCAAAATTTTTTCTATATTCCAAAAATCTGCAATAGTGATATCAGAATTTCTTTTGCGTGTTCTGAACATACAATTAAAACAAGAATTTCTTAAAATTAAATGATTCCCAAACCAACAATGAAAATGATTCCTTCTTGCTCTGGTAATAATTTTTTTACCTGATTCAAATTGCATTTTTACAGACATTTTTGACCAGCCATTTGTTTTATCTCGAAAATTATAATTAATTAGCTTTGATTTATATTTATTTTCTAAATAATCAACATACGATTTCCAAATTTTTGGAGAATTTACTCCATGACATAAAATATCGCAGGTTATTAAATTAATATAATATTTTTCTTGTGTTATATTTTTTAAACCTTCTACCTGGCATGGTGTGCCAATAAATAATACTTTTTTATTATCTTTAAGTAATTCATTTATTTTTTTATATACATAATAAACATCACTTTGTAAATATTTAGATCCTATCAGCTTTTTACTAATTCCAAAATCATTAGTTATAATATGCTCTAAATGAAAACTATTATTAAAAGCAGCACCACAAACATAGCCTCCTTCCGAAATAAATTTTTTAATAAATACAAATGATGTCCCTCCTGAAGTTGATTTTCTTCGTTCATCTTTATTTTTATTCCATGCACAATATGTTTTTGGAGTAGAGAAGGTCTTTGGTAATTTTTTAATTGTTTTATTTAGAACGAAACAACTACCCATACACTTACCGCATTTAATACAAGTTTCATTATTTAAAATTGGATATAAAAAACCATCTTCACCATAAGTCATGGTTATACTTTTTGTAGGACATACAACTGCACATGCTGCACAACCTGTACAATTATTATGATCTGCTAACTTAATTTTTTTCACAGATAGCTTTTTTTAAATAATTCTTTGATTTTGCTATTACATTATCTTTTATTTTTTCACATTCTGAATAATCAGTTTGTAAATTTGAAATAGATAATGTTTCCAAAATATCTTCGGTAATTAGTCTATCTTTAATTTTAAACATTTCTTGTAAACTAATCATTCTTTCATTAGCCATATTTTTAGGAATAACACAATAATTTTTATTAAATATCACAGAATAAGCAGAGCAATGAAATGAATTTGTACAAACATAAGCTGCATTTGAAATATAACCAAGAAACTGAGTAGGACTGGCAATTCTTATGTCGTACTTAGAATGAAACTTGTCTAATGCATTTAAATTTACATGTAAAATAGGTAAACCGGTGATTTTACTAATTTTTTTTACAGTTCTTACAGCTAAATCAGTGACGCTTAAAAAATAGCACATTATATAAGGTTCTTTTATATTTGGTTTTTCTGCTAAATTAATCCAATATTCTTTATCTTTTAAAAAAACCGGGTCTAATACATGTTCAACTTTTTTATCAGTTAGCTGTTGAGCAATTTTTACAGTAGAATATTCACGTAAAGAGATATAATCAAGATTTTTAAGATAATCTTTGGCTGCACTATATCTGTCTTTCTTCCAAGAATCAGCCATACTTGGAGAATAGGCTATTTTTTTTACGTTTTTCATGTTTTTAGTAAAATCTAAAAAATATGTAGGATCTTCTCTATACTTAAAATTCCATATTTGGTCACTTCCACATACAAAAGCATCTGCTTTTGGTGGGTTTTTTAATATACTTTTTCTATCGTATTTTTGTTTCGATAATGGTAATAAACTATTTATTGAAGCCCTCATTATAGATTGTTTTTTCTTCCTTTGAATTAGCAAATCTATTCTTAAAAGCATATAAATATTTTTTAATAAATCTCTAAATGTTTTTGGTTTTTGGAAAAATTTCCAACTTTTATCATAATTATTGGGTAGATATTGTAAAACTTCGCATTCCACATTATCTAAAGAATTTAAATAAGAAGCTAATGAATGGGCTTGTAGAATTGCACCATAATTTTGTGCATATTGAGTTGTTAGTGTATATATTTTCATAATATTTTTTAAATATTTATTAATAAAGTTTTTTTACTAAAAACCAATTTTAGAGTTATATTTATAATGTTTATAAAAAACTAACATAAAAACCATTTGCATAACCCATGGCCCACCTATAAATATTGATTGTGAAAACATGGTAATAATTATAATAATTATATATGGACGTAAGGGCTTTAATTTCTTGAATAGTTTAATATACATTGATAAGTATAATATTATACCGATAATACCATATTTCATAAGACATAACCAAAAAGTAGCTACATATACTCTGCGAGAACTAACAAATAATCTAAAATTAATATTACTTAAAATGCCAGTTTGTACATAATCACTTAAATTTGCAGCATTAACTCCTAATATTTTATGTTTAATAGGTAATTTTAGATACATGTATGGTCCACTTGTAATTCTGATATTATCTTCTATAAAATTGGTGTTTTGAATTTTATTAATACCAGCATCAAAAAAACTGATTTTAAAGACAACATAAATAATAATAGTGACACCTAAAATTAAAATAATTTTATATTTCTTACCAAAGCCTTTTTTTAATATAAAGAGTGACCACAAAACTGCGGATAAGAAAAATCCTGTAGTAGATGTTGAAAGTAGTATTGAAAAAGTAATAATAACAGCCCACAATATTTTCTTCTTATATAAATTCCAAAATAAAGGTATCATCATAAAAGTAACATAAGAAGCTGGTTCAGGGAAAAATGAAACAGGACGATTACCTATTTCCTGATATCTGGAATTGCTCCCTAAATCAGGTAAAAATGGAAATTGTATTGGATGAACATTCTGTCTAAAAAAATATATTTGAACAAAATGATATAATAAACCAATCATACAAACAACCCCTATTAGCATAAATGCATTATATAACTTTTCTGCATTTAAAGCAATAGCTATACAACCAATTAATAAAATATTTAAAATTGTGACAATATTCTTATTAATAAAATAATTTGGTATTGAGATTAAAAAAAAACTTAGCACAATTTCATGAAAAAGTATAAATATTAAAAAATAAAACAGTGGTTTATATAATAAATAAGTTTTATAAACAAAAATCACGTACAACCCCATTGCTAAGAGTAAAAAATCACCTACCGATGCAAATCCATAGGTATAATATATTAAAATAGAATATAATACAAAAAGAATTTCTAATATACCATTGTTCTTTTTTTTAAAAATAGTTATCATTTTCTATGCGTGTAATTTTGTATTAATTTTGTTATTTTTAAACCTATAATTCTGGCTATTCTTTGTTTATTAGATACCGAAACAATTTTCTTGAATATAGTTTTATAAGGTATATTATTGCTGATGAGTTTAAATAAAAGTTTCCTTTTATTTAAAACATAAACATCGTAACCTCTTGCGCAAGCAATATTTCTATTCCCTTTAAGAGCTTCTTTAAGTGGGCGTTCAGTAATATATAATTTGGATATCGAACTTTTTAATAAACTCATTCCTTTTTCGTTATTAACTAATATCAAAGAAATTCCTTTTTTGTATTCTTTTTTGCTAAAAATAGTTTCATTTATTCCCCAAAAATCAGCTAATGTCAAATCAGCTATACGAGGTAAAGTTGAAAAAGGACAAGTATAACAGGATAAACGATGAGAATATCCTGCATAAAATGTAGACATGAAAAGGTCTTTATATGATTTACTAGTAATAATATTATTTCCTTTATAAGAAATTGTAGAAGTTTGCCAACCATTTTTTTTATCTCTGAAATTTACTGATACAATACTTCCAACTTTTTTATCAATATTTTGCACACAATAATTAAGAATTAAGTTAGATGCAACACCATGACAAACTAGTTCAACTGTAAATAAATTTTCATAATTTTTTAATAAATAACCATACAATCCAGCTATCTGACATGGAGTTCCAGAAAAAAGAACTTTTACATCAGTTTCAAGATATTGTTTTACATCTTGATAAATGTGATTAATATCACTTTGAACATATTTAGATCCTTGTAGTTTATATAATTCTTTAATATTATTAATTATTATATGTCTAGCTTCTAATGATTTTATTAATTCAACACCACATACTATACCCTTATTTTCCAAGATGTTTTCAGCCAATGCAGAGAATGCACCACCAGAAGTACTATTATAACGGATTTTATTATTTAAATTCCATGCTGCGTAAGCTCTTGTTTTTTTACCATTATTATAATTTAATGGATTTAATATTGGACAAGCTTTATTACATAGACCACAGTTAATACATTTTAATTGATCTATATTTGGATATTTAAAGCCTTCTTTATCTAAAAAAATATTAATACAATTTTGGGGACATATATTTACACAAGCCATACATCCTGTGCAACAATCTTTATCACATAAATCCATTTTAATTTAAGATATTTTGTAAATATTTTGTTGAATTTTTACGTTCCTTAGCCAATTTCTCATTTACATTGGAATATTCTATTGGTCCAAAAACTACATTGTCTTTAGGAGTCTTTAAACGATCTAACAAATTCATACGATTTAATAAATCATAAATTCTGGAATTATCACCATCTGAAAAACTACCTTTACATTTTGTAAATACATAAAAATCTTTATTATAGTTAATAGAAAACGCCATACCATGAAATGAGTCTGTACAAATAATAGATGCATTTTTAATTAAACCTAAAAATTCTGAAGGTCCACAATTAAACAATAAATTATTTTTTTTACTTAAATCCATATAATTTACGGGGATATAATATATCTCCATCTTAGTAATTTTACCAAGTTCTTTAACATAAGTTCTATAATATTTTCTGTTACCTAAAAAGTAACATAAAATATATGGTTTTTTAATAATTGGATTAACACTAAATTTACCCCAATCATCTGCAGTTAATAAAAAAGTCGGATCTAAAACAGTGTAGATTGGTTTTTCTGTGAATTGCTGTAATAATTGAGAACCTATAGTTTCACGACAAGAAATAAAATTAAATTTATTTAAATATTTAGAAATTGCTTCTTTTGAAATTTCATCAAATTTAGTAACTCCTATACTCGGTGCATATGAAGCTTTAATAGAATTTTTTGGTGCAAATTCCAGAAAAAAAGCAGGATTTAATCCTATTTTAGGACTCCATGTTTGATCAGAACCAACAATATAAATATCTTTAATGGGTTTATTATTTATTAAATCACAATAATACATATAAGATTGTTCAGTCAAATTAAAATATTTTTCAGCAAATTGTTTAAAAAAAATATGTTTTTGATTTATTTTTTTTCTAAATACTGTATATCTATAAACTTTTTTTAAATTATTTAAATAGTGGAAAACTCTTTTTAAACGTATTAATAGAAGGTTTAATTTTGTAATTTTTTTTTCGGCTACACGATAATCTATTAACTCACAATTATTATTTTGCTTTTGTATATAATTTTGAAGTGCAAATGCTTGAAGCATTGTCCCATAATTATAATAATAATGATATGTTATAATACCTACTTTTTTCATAATAAATGTTGTTAATTCTATAATTTAATATGTTAAATTACAAATAAAATTATTACCTTTTGATTGTATCAATAATAGTTTTAACTAGTTTAAAATCAACTTCACTATCAATATCAACAGATCTCTCCTGAGGCATAATAAATGCTTTAGTGTTTGTACCTAAAAAGCCATTATTATTTTTTAAATACTCAATCCCAGCTATATAAATAGCACCATTTAGTCTGTAATATTTATGTAAATCCTGTGATCGTTTATTTTTAATTTCTGAACTAATAAAATCCTTCATAGATAAATCATCAGGCAAGGTATTTGACCATAAAGGAGAATGTTCTGTTTCGCAAACAGAAACTATTGCTTTTGTATTATTATCAAGTATTTTAAAAGCATTATCAATATCTTCTGTTATTCGCAAAGGAGATGTTGGTTGTAATAATAAAACATACTCAAATTCAAGATTTTTTTCTTTATAAAAATTAATTGCGTGTAAAATAACATCAATCGAACTCGCAGTATCTGATGATAATTCTTTTGGTCTCATAAAAGGAACTTCAGCACCATATCGTTTACTAATATTTGCTATATTATTATCATCTGTTGAAACAATTAATTTATCTATATTTATTGATTTTTTTGCTGCTTCAATTGTCCAAGCAATTAAAGGTTTCCCATTTAAATCTAAAATATTCTTACCTGGAAGTCTTTTACTACCTCCTCTTGCAGGTATAATTGCTAATACTTTTTTATTGTTATACATATTTTTTTTATTCTATATTTTTTCTATAAGATAAATGCCGAGCTATGTCTTGTACTCTTTTATAGTCTTCTATTTTTCCAATATCATACCAATATCCAATTAATGGATAACGAACAACCGAATATTTCTCAGTTATAAGTTTATTCATAAAATCAGTTGCATCAAAAAAAGTATCTTTGGGAATTAAATCAAGTAATTTAGTTTTTATAATATATATACCAGCATTAGCATAATAATTAAACGATGGTTTTTCTTTTAAAGCTTTAATATATCCTTCTTCTATATCAAAAATACCATATGGGATATTAACAGAATAGGGAACTGCTGCCACGGCCATATCAGCATTATTTTTTATGAAATATCTAAAAAAATCTTCATAGTCAATATTAGTAAATAAATCAGAATTCATTAAAAGAACATAATCATTGGTTAATTTTTTTATAAATTTAACAGAACCAATTGTCCCTAAATATTTAGGCTCTCTAATACATTTAATATTAATTGCATTATTATAATTTTTTAAATGTTCTTCTATAAGATTCCCTAAATAATTAATTGTTACATTGATGTTTTCAATACCATTTTGAACTAAATTATCAATATTGTAGTCAATAATTGGTCTATCACCAATTGGAAGTAATGGTTTTGGCATATTTTCAGTCAAAGGTCTTAACCTCATTCCTTTTCCACCTGCCATTAAAATAGCATCAAGAGGTAATATATTTTTATTTTTTTTAAGATTATATATCTTTACTATTTTTTTTTCTTTATTAAGACAAGGGAGCAAAGAAATACCCTGTTTTCTTATTTCTCTAATTTTCTCTACATTATTTTGCTTCTCATAAATAAAACGAAAATCGATTTTATAAATTTTATCGATTTCACTTTCTAATGTACATTCTGATATCAAAGCCCTTCTAATATCCCCATCAGTTAAAGTTCCTCGCATTATTTCATTCTCATCAATTACAAATAATGTCTGAACATCTCCTGATAACTCATTAAGTTTAATTAATGCATTTTTAATACTTGCTTTTTTGTGTATAATATATTTAGAATATTCTGTCATAGTTAAATTTCAATTAGTTCATAATCTGTAATAACATATATATCTATATATTCTGCTAATTTTTTAGCTAATTCTATAGCAAAATCTATCAAGGATTTATCTCCTATTCCCTTTATATTTTATTAATAATCCTCTTAGATCCTCTTCTTGCGCATATATTTATTAAAAAAATCATCTTTGTATATTTTTAAAATTCTATATCGTGAAATTTCTTTTTCAAATTAATATTATCATTCTCTTTTAATACTCTTATTATTTGCTCTGTAGCTGTACCATTTCCATAAGGTTGTTTATACTTCTTACTTTTATCAAAAGAAAAAGCTAATTTGATTTTATTTAACAAATCATTTATATCTGTTGTACAATTAAAAATTGTAGGCCCCATTAGTCTTCCTTTTTGTCTATCTCCTATATTTATTGTAGGAATATTAAATTGTGGAACTTCTATTATGCCACTACTTGAATTCCCTATTACCATATCTACATATTTTAAAGCAGACAAATATCTCAATTGACCTAAAGATTTAAAATAAATTGATTTTTTTGAATGATTTGAAACATATTTTTTTATCATATCATTAATTATTCTACCATTTTTATCTGAGTTAGCAAAAGTAAATATAATATGAGTATTCTCTTGATTTTCTAAAGAAGAAAGAATCTTATTAAATCCTTCTTCTGGACTTATTTTTTCTAAAGTTACAGGATGATATGTTACTAATATATTTCTTTTATCTAATTTGAAATTTATTGATTTCTCAAATTCAACTTTATTTAACAAATTCAATTTTTTTATTGAATCTAAACCTATTGCACCAACATTGAATACTCTTTTAGGATTTTCTCCTAATTGGATAACTCTCTTAGAATACTCTTCTGCTGAAGTAAAATGAAAATAGCTTAGTTTGGTAATAGCATGTCTTATACCTTCGTCATAAGCTCCTTCAGTTGTTTCTCCACCATGAATATGACCTATAGGTATATTTGCGGTCATAGCTGATATAGCTGCTGAAAAGATTTCTGTTCTATCTCCCAATAATAGAACAAAATCAGGTCTCAAATCTTCATAAGCATCAGCAAATCCAGAAAGCGCTAAAGCCATAGATTTAGATACCCCAACAGCAGTATCTGAAGATAACAAACATTCTACTTTCTTAGCTATTGGGAAACCATCTTTTATTATTTCATTAACAGTATATCCAAATTCTGTTGATAAATGCATAGCTGAAACTATCAACTGTAATTCAAAATCAGAATCTAACATTATCGCTTTAATCAATGGTTTTAATAAACCATATTCAGCTCTACTACCTGTTACTATGGCTATTTTTTTCACAAGCTTAATTTTATTAATTCGTCTTCTTTAAAATCTTTTATGGCATATGTTCCTATTACATCATCCCATTTCATTGGAGAAATACCATTCCCTGGACGTTTTATGGTTATATTATCATCTGATAAAATTTCACCTTTTGATATATGTTTTAACGCTATTATTGATTTTCTAACGATGATTTTATTCTTTAGTTCAGAGACAGATGGCTCTTTTTTACCAGAGCCAGATAAAGCTTCTTCTATATTTCGAATGGATTTTACCATTAATTTCAACTCTGCTGGTTCTACAGATGCTTTATGGTCTGGTCCTTGCATTTTACAATCTAATGTAAAATGCTTTTCAATAACTTCAGCACCTAAAGTCACAGCTGCTATGGGAACTTCTATTCCTAAAGTATGATCTGAATATCCAACAGATACACCTAATTTACTCTTTATATATAACATTGCCTTTAAGTTCACATCCCTCATTGGAGTAGGATATTCTGTATTGCAATGTAAAACGATTATATTCTCTTTATTTAATCCATTTTCGGTTAGAACATTAATAGCGTCTTTTATTTCATCAAGTGTTGACATTCCTGTGGAAAGAATAACTTTATTAAACAATTTAGGTATCAATCTAAGATATAATAGATTTGTAATTTCACCTGATGGAATTTTAGCTAATGTTATACCAATATCGTGTAAATATTGAAGGCTGTCTAAATCAAATCCTGTTGATAAAAATTTTATTCCATTTTCTTTGCAACAATTTATAAGTTCTTTATGATCATTATCAGAAAGTTCTAGCTTTTTAAGCATTTTATACTGTGAAGTATTTTTATCGTTAAGATTCTTCTGTTGATAATTCGCTTTACATGCTGCTTTGGTAACCAATTTATCCGCCGTAAACGTTTGAAATTTAACATAATCTGCTCCTGCTTCTGCTGCAACTCTTATCATTTTTTTAGCAACTTGTAAGTCTCCATTATGATTAACTCCTGCCTCAGCTATTATAATTGTTTTATTCATCATAGAATTCATTATATAAGTACAAACTCTTAATTTTTCTTCATTAAAATCGCAGGATTACCTGCATAAAGTCCACTTTTCGTAATGTTTTTTCTTACAAATGAACCTGCAGCTATAACACTATTATCACAAATAGATATTCCATTGAGCAACACTGATTGACTTCCTAAAAATACATTATCTCCTATAATACAGTCTCCATTAACCATAACTCCGGTAGAAATATGAGTAAAAGAACCAATACGTACACCATGTTCTATGTTTGCTAAAGTATTAATTATGCAACCTGCTCCTATTTTAGCATCAGCATTCACAAAAGCTTTATGCATTATGACAGTTCCAGCCCCTATTGTAGCATATTTAGATACGTATGCAGTTGAAGCTACCAAGGTTGCTAATTTCCCTCCTGATAAGACAATCTTTTTCTGTAATTTTTGACGTAAAGAGGGATCCTTAATCTGACCTACCGTGACGATAAATTCAGCTTTATCTACATATTTAGAGATATCATCATCATTTCCAATTACTTTATAATTAAGTACTTTATCCCCTTTTTTTGATATAAGATCTAGTATCCCCAACACCCTATAACCTATACTTTCAGCTACATCAATAACAGATTTACAATGACCTCCACCACCTACAAGTATCAAATTTTTCATCTTATTTTACTCCACTTGGTATATTAACAACTCTATCTACAAACCATTTTGTATTTTTAAGACCATCTGTTTCACAATGTTTAAACATATCTAAACGATTCATTAATTCCCAAATAGGACGCGTCATTACACCATGATCATTCGTATATTCAAGTAACTCTTGCTGCTCCTTTTTATCTTTCAATAAAATAGAATTTAACCAAAAGTTTGATTTACAATTTTTAGGTTCGTCAAAGAATTCTATATCTGGAATGTTTTTGAAATATTCTTTATATCTTTTTGCTGTATCACGTTTATCCTTTAAAATAGTATCTATTTGCTCTAATTGTGCACAACCTAAAGCCGCATTTATATTTGGCATTCGGTAATTATAACCTATTTGATCATGAACAAAATTCCATTTATGTGGAACTTTTGCTTGAGTTGTTATATGTTTTGCATAATCAGCTAATTCCTCATCTTGAAATAACATCATTCCACCACCACCGGTAGTCATCGTTTTATTACCATTAAAACTTAAACATCCAATCTTTCCAAAAGTACCGGTATGTTTACCTTTATATAAACTACCCATACTTTCTGCCGCATCTTCTACAAGTTCTATATGATATTCTTTACATAAATCTGCTATTTCATCTATTTTACACGGATGTCCAAAAGTATGCATTGGAACACAAGCTTTTACTCTTCTTCCTGTATTCTTATTATAACACTGATTATTCTTTATTTCTGCATTCTTAGTCAACCATTTTTTCATGGCATCTGGAGAAAAACCCATTGTTTCCATATCCACATCTATAAAAACAGGGATAGCACCTATGTAACTTATAGCATTACATGTCGCTATAAATGTTAATGCTTGAGTTAGTACCTCATCATCCCTTTCTACTCCTAATAACATCATTGACATATGAAGAGCATTTGTTCCACTTACGCATACTACTGCTTTCTTCGCTTTTGTATATGTAGCTATATCTTTTTCAAAACGATTCACAAATTCTCCTACACTTGAAACAAAAGTAGTATCGATACATTCGTTTAGATATTTTTTTTCATTTCCACCAAAATGAGGTGCATGAAGAGGTATAAATTCATCGGTTTTATATAAATCATGAATAAATTTTATAATATTACTATATTCCATTTTTACATTTTTTGATCTAAATTTTTCCCCTTTTCTTCGTGTTCGAAATTAGGAATAAAGTCTTTCATTACTTTTACAACTTCCTCTTTTGTAAATTCTGATTTTTCAAATAATCTATTTATATCTTTTAAAAAGTTATATAGTTCTGAAACGGGACGAAGTTTTACATTTTTTATGACTCCTAAAGAATTGAAACGTTTTAAATCTAATTCTTCTCCAGGTACAAAGAATTCTTCAAAGTCTTTTTCTCCGGTCGTGTCACTCTTGAAATAAACTACGGGATATTTTTTACTATCTTTTGGCATTTCTGAAGCATATTTTTTTGCTTCTTCATCTGTCTTACATACTTTAGGTTCATAACCCAAAGCATGTAAAAAGTCATCACAAATATGAGAAAAAGTCAACATTTGTTTTTCACCTAATTTTGGAAAGAATATTTGTCTATTTTCACCTAAGATACATGCTAACATACAAATTTGTCCACTTTCGTCAGGA